>Ga0181588_10000091_pt1 | contig 70021 bp, 62 predicted proteins | sample 071ome_26_FD_148607 | JGI IMG/M metagenome (GOLD analysis project Ga0181588, IMG submission 148607) | Coastal salt marsh microbial communities from the Groves Creek Marsh, Skidaway Island, Georgia - 071409BT metaG (spades assembly) | ecosystem: Environmental > Aquatic > Marine > Intertidal zone...
GGCGCCCGGGGTTCGCGGGTGGAATGGAATATTTTCACCTTCTTCGCCTCGGTCGTCGCCTCGGTCGTCGCCTCGGTCGGTCGGTCGCCTCGGTCGGTCTTTCGTGTGTATCGATCGGTTTGACCGTTCACGACCCGTCAAGAAAAGTCCACGCACTTTTTAAGGACGTGTGCGTGTGTGTGAGACTGTGTGCCCGAGACTGACGATTGGGTGATTACCGCTCGTGACGCTCGCGATGAGGACAGAAAACGCAAAGAAAGAAACACAGCCAAGATGGGATTCCTTTTCACCTCTGAATCCGTCAACGAAGGACACCCGGATAAGCTCGCGGATCAAATTTCCGACGGCATCCTCGACGCGTGCCTCGAGCAAGACCCGGATTCCAAGGTTGCGTGCGAGACGGCGACGAAGACCAACATGGTTATGGTTTTCGGTGAAATCACCACCAAGGCGAAGGTTGACTACGAAGCCGTCGTGAGACAAGTCTGCCGCGACGTCGGTTTCATCTCTGATGACGTCGGTTTGGATGGTAACAAGTGCGAGGTGCTCGTTCGCCTCCACGAGCAATCCCCGGATATCGGCCAAGGCGTTCACGGTATGGGTACCAAGTCTGACGAAGAGATTGGTGCCGGTGACCAAGGTCACATGTTTGGCTACGCCACGGATGAGACCGAGTCCTTGATGCCGCTCACCCACGTGTTGGCGACCCAACTCGGTCACCGCCTCACCGTGGTCCGTAAGGATGGTACCTGCCCGTGGGTGCGCCCGGATGGTAAGACCCAAGTCACCGTCGAGTACGAAAACGAAGGCGGTGCCATGGTCCCGAAGCGCGTGCACACCATCTTGATCTCCACTCAACACGACGAAACCGTCTCCAACGAGAAGATTGCCGAAGACTTGATGAACGAAGTCATCAAGAAGGTTGTCCCGGAGAAGTACCTCGACGCGGACACCATCTTCCACTTGAACCCGTCTGGCCGCTTCGTTATCGGTGGCCCGCACGGTGACGCCGGTTTGACTGGTCGTAAGATTATTATCGACACTTACGGTGGCTGGGGTGCCCACGGTGGTGGTGCCTTCTCCGGTAAGGACCCGACCAAGGTTGACCGCTCTGGCGCGTACATTGCCCGCCAAGCGGCCAAGTCTGTCGTCGCGGCTGGCCTCGCGCGCCGCTGCTTGTTCCAAATCTCCTACGCCATTGGCGTCGCCGAGCCGCTTTCCGTGCACGTCGACACCTACGGCACCGGTAAGATTCCGGATGCGGAAATTCTCGCCAAGGTCAAGGCGGCGTTCGACTTCCGCCCGGGTATGATGGGCAAGGCGCTCGACCTCAAGCGTGGCGGCAACAAGCGTTACCAAACCACCGCCGCGTACGGTCACTTTGGCCGCGACGAGGACCTCGACGTGTTCACGTGGGAGAAGGTTGTCCCGCTCTAAATAGTTTTGGTACGTACACACAAGAGAAGTATAGTCGCGATTCCTGGTGTCGTCCCTTTCGCGGGCCCGCCTCCGCCATCGCGGCGTATTTTTTTAGACGACGCGCACGCGTCGTCCGACGGAATAGTCGGTAGCGAGTAATTTGTTGTGAGAAGAAATCAGACAGAGTAGAGGCAAACAAACAGCTTAAACAACACACTTCAAACGATTCAACTCGCGATGGAACGCTTCATCGACTGCTCGACGGCGCCTCGAGCGTTCGTTCGCGCTTCGTCCCGACTTGCGCGTGTAGCGCCGGCGCGGGCGTCACTCCGCGTCGGGCTCGACGACCGACTTTTTGCAGACTCCGAAGCCGGATCGATTTTTCGGTTTCGCGCGCGCGCGCGATGAGATCTCTGTGCTCGCCCACCGTCATCGCCGCCCCGTCGACGAGCGCTCGTCGCGACGCGCGCGCGCGTTTCCTCCCACCGAGAGCGCCATTCATCCCGCCACCCATCGTCGACCCTTCGACGGTGATAAGCGAGCTCGCGACGGCGATTCTCAAGACACCGCTCGTGTTAAAGTCTCACCGTGGGGTCCGATGCGAGGTGGACGCGCCGATGGAGACGGCGCTGAGCGGTGGAGTGCGTTCGGTGCGGATAACGGGGAGGCGTTGGGCGTCGCCTCGCAACCTGACGTGCGATGGCATAGAGTTTGTAGTCGGTGCGTGTCGAATCGACCTGAGCGCCGCGTTGGCGATGCGAGGGATAGTTCTCGAGCGTCCAGCGACGGGTACCGCGCGATTGAGCTTTGACTCGAGCGACTTTGGGAATTTTTTGACGCATCCGTTGACGCGCGAGGCGGCGCGCGGACGCTTTGCGTTTGATAATACCGACGCGCGAGTCGTCGATTCGGATCACCTCGAGCTCACGGCGACGTGGCTCGAGGATGAGAACGCAAAGTCACCACAAAGGTTTGCGTTGCGTCCCGGTTCGACGGTCGGAAGTGTGGACGTCGACGCGGACGGCGTCGTGGACTCGGCTTCGAGCCGAGCGATGAAACGCTTCTTCGAGACGCTCGTGGTAGATTTAGAAGGGACCGAATTGCGGTACAAGAGCATGCGCATAGACGGCGAGACGGTGGAGTTCGAACTCGATCTCACCGTGAACCGTTTCCCATCCCCTAACGTTAGATTCTAGTCGTTGTTACACGCAATATAATGACAATGATAATAATACTCGATGGCACGGCTTCACCACGGCGAACCGCCGCCGCCCCGTCGCGCGTTCCCACCCTCTCCCACCTCGACCCCGAACGCCGCCCTCGGCGGCCAAATCACCGCGCTCACCCGTCCGTGAATCACCCCGATCGGCACCACCCCCACGTCCGAGTCCTCACCCCGTCCTTCTCTACCGCCGCCGCCCCAACGCGCGCTTCGCGTCAGCTCGCACCGTCCTCTCCCAACCGTCCCGTACCTCGCGCTCCAATCCCCTTCCATCCCTCGCACCGTTTGCACGCGAAGGGCCCTTGCATCACCGGTGGTGTCCCGAACCATCACGACGTCCCCGCGTTCGATCGCCCCGCGCGTCGGCGCCGAGACGTCGCACCAAACCAACACCGGTTCCAGCGGTGCGTCATCGTCATCGAGATTAACCATCGTTTCCGCGCGTTCGGGACGTCCAATCCGCGCGGAAACGACGGTTCCGGCGAGAAACGCGAACGCGGCGTCCCGAACCGCCCGTCCCACGATCGTCGTCATGTTCCTCGGCCGCCAGCGTGTGACGTTTGCACCGAAATCCAATCATTGTCAATCTCCAAAACTCGACGCAGCATGGTGCCGAGGACGAAACCACCACCTCGTCGTCGTCGTCGTCGTCACCACCGGTCCCGCGGCGGTGCGATCGTCATCCTCGGTGCGGTCTCCATCGCGCTCCTCCTCGCCGTCGGGATCGTCGTCGCCGACGAACGAGAAGGACGACCGAACGAGGGTGATGATGATGTCGCCGACGCATCCACTGCCGCCGCTGCCGATGAATTTTACGACACGCTTCCGTCGGACCCGGCGACGCTGAGCCAACTGTTCCAGTGGTCGATCGAAAATAGCGATTTAGACGCGCTGCGGGAAATGGCGGACGGGGCGACGAAACCGTCGTCGGGGGCGAGGGTGAAGATTGATGACGATGAAGCCGAGTCGTGGGTGGCGCGCGCGGTTCGTCGGTTTGTCGCTCGCGCGACGCGGAGTCGGGCGACATCGTCGACGACGGAGAAGGAACCGATGCGAGAGATCGAAGGGAGGACACAAAAAGTGACGACGACGACGACCGCGGGGGATGATGGCCGTCGTCGGTACACGGAGGATGAGTTGGAACGAAAGAAACGCGACGTTCGAGAAGCGTTGGACTTTATGAAATCGCGGCCGAGTCCGCACGAGCTCGCGAAGGAGTGCGGAAACATCGTGCGAAACGCGGGGAAGAATGAGACGGTGGAGCGACGAGTGGCGGCGTTGGAGATTTTATATGACGTCGTCGGACCGATCGATGTGGCGAATGACCTGGATAAGATGGGCATCGCCGAGGCGTTGATCGGGGCGCTGTCGGATGAAGAGGAACGGGTGGCGTCTGGCGCGGCGAGCGTTCTCGCCACCGCGGCGTCGAATAACGGGATCGTTCAGGGGATCATTTACGATAGAGGTGGATTTGATGTGTTGCTTGCGTTGGTTGCGTCGTCTGAGACGCCGTCGGAGGTGAGGGATAAGTGTCTTTGGGTATTGGGAATGTGCGCGCGGACGCACGAGGCGTCGCGCGTTAAATTTTTCGCCGAGGGCGGAGCGCGCATCTTGGCTGACATCATCTCCCCGAAAACGCCCGTCAAGATGCGCTCGCGAGGAATCGTGCTCTTTGGAGATTTGTTAACCATCGACGGGGTCCATCAGTCGATGTTTTCAGACGAACGTCTCGCGAGAGAACTCGTCGATTCCGTCGCTCGCGCGGGCGTCGCGCGTTCGGCGTCTCTCGACGAGGTGGAAAAATCCCTCGCCGCGCTCCGATCGGCGCTCGACCGCGTTCCGGATACCGTCCGCGTCGATATCGAGCGTTCTTACGACTTTAACGTCTTGGCTGATCGTCTCGAAAACGACGCCGTGGACGGTGGCGAGGTTGAGTACGCGCGAGACGTCGCGAGCGTCGCGCGAGGACTAGCGTCGCGCAAACGCGCGTCGCGCGACGAGCTCTGACGACGTAGTGGGTTGCGAAAAGGGTATCGAATATGAATATATAGGTAGTGAGTATCAATGTTCGCCGCGTGCGTTCGCGCGTCGCGTCGAGCGAATCGGGGACGATGACGATGACGTTACGCGTAGTTTGTCTCGCGTCTGTCGACGGGAAAATCCTTTTACACGCGTCGCGAAATCCTAGTAAGCCTTTGAGTCAAACGAGAAGAAACGCGTCGCCGCCTCTCTCGCTCACTCAAAACGCGCTCTAAGCGGCGGTCGATTGCTTAAAGACGATCACGCGGGCCCTTAACCGCCGGTTGTTGCGGGCCAACGGTGATCGGGAGCTTGGCGTCCTTCGCACCCTTGACGCCGTAGCCGACCGTCAACAAACCCCCGGCGACGGCGAGGAGCGAGTACATGGCTTCGCGTCGGCCCAAGCCCGCCGCGGCGTACTCAAAGAAAGCCGCTTGTTGGTCCGGGTAACGGGCAGAAGAGTCAACGCCGTACACATCCCAAGAACCAGTCGTGGCTTCGACGTCAGAGAGGTCAAAGTACACCGATTCGTCGCCGTACTTCGCCTTGACGGAGACAGAGCTGCGAGACGCGAGTCGACACAAATACGAGGCAAAGACGCGTCAGTCGTTTCGTTCACGCGCGGTTTCGCGCACTGCACCATCCCAGGCGATCCCCCCCTAACGTCGATACCCAACCCGCTTCGCGCGTTCGACAGTCATATCTTTTCGGATCGCGCGCGCGCGCCCCGCCCCGTCCCCCGTCCGCGGCGTCTCCCCGGGTCCGCGCGCCGAGAACCCGTCGGAGCGCTACAAAAAGAAAACGAATCGTCGACGCGTCCACCGATCCGCCCGATCCGCCCGTCGTCGATCGTTCGTTCGATCGCCCATCGTCGATCGATCGCCCCGATCGTTCGAACGCCGGCGTGGTGAGAGATACGCTTCGAGATTTCCTACGAATCACGACTCGTCGATGACCCCCCTTGAACACAACCCCGGTCCGCGCACCGGTCGGGCGGGCGGTTCACGATGCGTCCGTCCGTCGCTCTTCGTCGTTCGTCGTCGCGTCGCTCGTCGTCGCGTCGCGTCGCGCGTACCGCTTGGTCGTCGCGCCGGTTTTGCGCGCCGTCGTCTTCATCGCGGCGGCGCCGGCGACAAAGCTGGAGGTCTTCGCGGACGTGGCAAACATCGTCGTCGTCGTCGTTATCTCGAGTGCAGGGGTGTGACGGGGCGGAAGGCGCGTCGAGACCGAAGGGGACGGGGACCGGACGAGAAAGTCAGGTGTGTGTTTTTTATGTACATACATCGCTCATTATCAATACTTATTAAGAGAAATGAGTATGTATTGTAAGAGTTTATTCATCATCTATGTGTGTATTTATGTACATATACGACGCGCGACGAACACGGATGGAATGAAATATGGAATGAAATATGGATGGTTTTCAGGACGATGATGTCGAGACAGCGTCTGCCGGGATTGATTTGTTCGCTTCGCTTAGCGGGGATGTTCGTGGGGCGAGCGCGGTGGTTTCGGTTGGTTTGGGTGCCGGTATCGGTATCGTATTGCACGGGGACGACGACTGAGGCGAAGCGAACGTCGTTAAATGTTGAGCGCGCGAGACACGGAGCGCGCGAGCTTGAGCACGCGAAACGGATGGATGCCGGTGCACGCCGAGGTGGTCTGCGGACACGAATCGGTGATCCAAAAGTTTGTGAAACCAGCGGCGGGATCGGTGAAACGCCTCCAGGATTCGTTGGGGAAGACGCCGTGGGTGACGTAGGCGCTGACGGCGGAGGCGCCCTCGCGAACGAGCACCTTGGCGCACTCGATGAGGGTGCCGCCGGATTGCACGAGGTCGTCGACGATGACGACGTGCTTGCCCTTGGGGTGACCTTCCTTTAAAGTGACGATGCGCTTGTCGCCCTCGCGAACCTTGGTGCAGACGACTTCGTCGTACGCGGTGAAAAAGTTGTGGAAACGCTTGCACGCGCCTTCGTCTGGGTAGGCGATGACGACGTCGGAAGCGTCTTCTAATTTTGCTAATTGCTCTAAGAGTAAGGGAATACCCGACGCGAAGAGCGGGGTGACAGAGTCTCCAAAGTAGAAGCGCTCTTGAAGGGCGTGAATGTCAAAGACAATCATATCCGTCGGTCCGCCGCGCGAGTGCGGAATGGTGCTCAACATTCTCGCCATGGTGACCGCCGTCGGAATTTCACCCTCCTTATCCACTCTCTCGAACGTCCCGGTTGGGAAAAACGGCAAAATCAACCTGAACGACGCGACAAACATTTTTGGAAGCGAGTAAATCACGCTCAACTGTTGGAAAATCACAGACGCGTTGTGAAACGAAGCCAAAAACGCTACGTGTCGTCCGTGTACGCCCTCCGCGTCGTTTACAAAAATGTTTGGAAATCCATCCGCGAACGTCTTCCACTCAATTTTTCCGAGCTCAATGTTATCATCAATCTCCGCAATCTCTTTCGCCATCCCTTCCATCTGCGGTCGCGCGCGATCGAGATCCATTTCGTCAGTCTCTTTGTCTTCTTCTCCTCCACCAGCTGGCGGCTCAGAGTTCGTTTTTTTTTGAACACGCCGCCGATCGACCCGTGTCCCCGCGGCGCATCGCGCGCGACGCGTTCGTCGACGGGCGACAACGTACCTCGGTGCAATAAAAGAGCATCATCTTCATCTTGGATCGCGCGAGTCTTTGCGGGGGTTCTCGCGCGAGCGCCTTTGCGTTCGCGCTCATGGCGACTGTTGAGTGTTTGTTCGTTCTCTTCGTTTGTTCGGTCCGTCTCGCGCGATGGAACGGGGCGCGAAAGTCTCACCGGCGAGACGACGACGGAAAACTGATGGATCGATTACCGACGCGAGCGATCGGGTCGATCACCGCGAGTCGGGGTGTGTGGCGTTCGAACAACGACGCGTGAATTTCAATGGTTTTTTGTTCTTTGCACTCTATTCGCGCGTCAACGTTGATACAAATTTTACAAGTCCTATCAATCCCGGCGGCGCTCACATCGCCCGGCCGACGAACACCGCCCTCGGATACGCCTCCACCATCCGCTCCCACGCGACGCAGACGACGTCCACCAATCTAAAATGATAAAAAATTTTCCCAGTGAGACTGAGCGCGCGCGCGCGACAGGCGCTCTCCACGAAAACCATCGCCGGCGTCGCCGACCCCATCGCCCGCGAAACCATCCCGGCGATGACGATGGGCACGCACGTCCCTGGACCGTTGCACAGTATAATGTCTGGTTTCGTTCGATGAATCACGCGCACGGCGTCGACGCACGCCGACGCCGTGGAAGCCGCGCTCGTCATCCAGGATTGTCCAACCTCTCTTGAACGACGCACTCTGTGCACATCTACGCCCGTTGTCGTCGTCGCCCCGCCCCCGCGTACGCGTCGTTCGAACGCGAGCGCTTTCGCCTCGCTCTTATCGTCCGTATTCGCGACGACGTAGACTCGCGGCGCGTATTTTCGCGCGTCGAGCGCGTCGAGCAGCGCGAGCATCTCAGCCGTGTGTCCACCGCTTCCGAGGACGACGAGCGCGCGCAACGCCGGTTTCGTCGCCCATCGATCGCGAAGCGACGCGGTGAGGTTGCGGGCGATGACGAGGGCGAAGTTGATGAGGGCGAGGGCGAGGATGACGAGACCGACGCACATCGGCGTGGAATGAAGCTGAAGTGTTCGTTACGCCACTCATCGACGCCGAGGACGCCCGTCTGCGCCGTTTTTCGGGTCCGATGAAGCGACGCGTCGGCGACGTGACGTTCGCGACGCGCGTCGTCGTCGTCGCCCTCGCGGTTTCGGGCGTCTCTACGACGGTGATGGCGCATACGGACCGTCAACATCGTCGTCATCATCATGACTCGATGCCAAACATTTCGTGGAACCTCGGCGACGCGTCACACGCGGTGTTGGCGTCGATCACCGTCTCAGCCGCGTCTCTTGTCGCGTGTGCGTTGATCCCGATGCGAGCGATCGGTGTGCGGGTGGAGGCATCGATGTTGAACGAGCTGGCGATCGGGAGTATGCTTGCGGATGCGCTCGCGCACCAGTTGCCTTCGGCGTACGAAGCGGCGGCGTTGATAGAAAACGGGACGATGATCGTAGTCATGGGCGTCGTCGTCGGGTTATTGGCGTTTCATCAGCTCGAGGTGTATGTGCGAATCAAGAATGCGCGCGATCGGCCATCTTCGTCGTCGTCGTCATCGGCGGCGGCGAAATCAACGAAGCCTCGCCGCGAAATCTCGCCGAGCGGTTGGTTGAATTTAATCGCCGACGGTTTGCACAACGTCACCGATGGGATCGTCATCGCAGCGGCGTTCGCGAGACGAGGACGGGTCGATGGATGGGCCACCACCTGGGCTGCGCTCGCGCACGAACTCCCACAAGAGATTGGAGACTACGGCGTTCTTCGATTTGCTGGATTTACAGACGCCGAAGCGCTCGGCTTCAACTTTCTCTCAGCGCTTCTCGCCGTCGCCTCCGTTATCGGTACCTTTGCCGTGTTTAGCTTTTCGAGCGGATCATCATCGTCATTATCTTCTTCTTCGTCATCCGTTCCGGGTCTCTTCCTCGAATCCTTCGCGGCGGGTGGGTTCGTCGCCGTCGCCCTCGGCTCGCTCGCCGAAATTGCTTCGCGCGTCCTAGCCGAAGCGGACGACGACACGGGACATCGCGGGCGGTCCACGTCACCATCCAAGCGGCGTAAACAGAGAAACACCGATGCGAATCATCGTTCCTCTGCGCTCCACCGTTCGTTCCGCTCCACTCTTCGCGTCTGTTTAGGCGCCGCGTTCGCCCTCCTCTTACATCCGGCGACGTGTTCGAGCACCGGCCACGCCCACCATCACCACGCCCACCACCACCACTAGATTATACCCCTCACCCACTTCACGCACGAAATCATGTAGATGAAACGAATAGCACCAACAGCGCGTCCGTCATCCGCCTCGCCTTGACCGTCTCCCTTTGCTTTCGCTCGCGTTTCAGCCTCCTCGTCCATCATCCGTCGCATCACATCGATGCACAATCGACGAGTCATCACTCGTCAATCCTCACTGTGCGACTCGCGCGAGCACTCATCCGAAAATTCGTTCGTTCAGCGATAGTCCGATCCGCTGACGGACGACAACGCGCGCGAGGACGACGCCCCGCACTCGGCTCGACGACGAGCGGACCGACAAATGAGCGATGACGGTGAAAGCGGCGAGGGCGGCGGCGCGAGTACCGAGGCGAACAAAAAGACGAAAACGAAACGACAAAGGAATCAAGCAGCCGAGGTCGGGGTGCGGGCAGTGGCGGCGAACGAACGGGACGCGCTGGATAGATACGTCGTGATTCGAGCGATGAGACTGAGCGAAGACGGCGGGGTGCAGGTGATCGCGGAGAGTGAACCGTTTAGGACGCTCGAGGCGGCGATCGGGTTCTCTGAGAGACGAGCTATGATGGTAAGAAACGCGGGTGGTTTGAAAGGTGGAAACAACGGGGGCTTGGGATACGGGGATGGCTTTGGTAGCGGTGGTGTTAGTGGACGTAAAAGACGGTTGTTTGATGGTCGAGCGCCGATGTACGAGCTTCCGTTGGATGCGCGGGTATGGCACGCGGTTGGGACGTCGAGGCAGCATACGAGTCAGGCGGATGCGCACTTGATGGTGACCAAGGTGGCCTCGCTCGCCGGGAGGTTGGTGAAGAACGGAACGAAAAAGTTGCACGCAGGAGATAAAGATGCCGCAGCGGCGATGCACGCGATGGGGTTGACGGATGCCGAGGCGGCGTACGTTGCGAGAGGGACCGAGGCGTTGAACAACAACAATTCTGAGGAGATGTTCGCATCGCAAGACGCGCAAATCGCAGAGGGTGTTCCGTTCGTCGACGCCAAGATGTTTGGACAGTGTCAGGATCCGTTTATGATTCGACCGAACGTGTCTAAGTCGGCGTTTCGAACGTTGTTGCTCAGAGCGGTGGGGAAGTATCTCGCCGACGAGCGCGAGCCGTATCCGTTGCTTCCGCAGTCCGAGGTGCAGCTTCAAATTGCGAATTCGGTGCCGTACAACGTCTTGGCGATTCGAGCGCCCGGACACGCGCCCGGGGATTTCTCAATGTCCATCGACGACCAAGGAAGAGTGTTCGTGCGCGCGGATCCAGCGAACCTGCCAAGTGCGGACGAGAATTTTGGGAAACCTTTCGAGCTCTTGTGCCAGTTTCCGTGCTTGGTGCACCTGCAAACCTGTCGCTGCATCTATCAGAAAAATGTGCTCTACATAATCGCCTATCCTCGAAATGCAAAGTCGCGTTCGCTTCGGTTATCCGCCACCGATTCGGAGATGTTGTCTGGTGTTTTGCCCAACCTCAGAGTTATGACAGGAGAGGCTTCAAAGGATGCCCACGTCATGGCGTCGGAGCCGCCCGAACACACGACTAACGAAGTTCTGTCTGATATAAAATGATTGACCGAGCTCATCATTCCAGCTCTAGTCGATGAATCTCGCTGACTCGCTTGGTTGCTCGCGTGTTTTACGGTAATACTACTTGTAGTAGAAAAGAATGATGTACAAGTACTAAGTACTAGAATGCCTACTATCGACCAGTTTCAGAGCTACTTGCGCGATCGCTCGACTCCTCATCTTCCACTGCGGCCTCTTCGTCGAGCTCGCGCAATACCTGTTTCTGCTGGAGTTCGATGTCGTCGTGCAGCGTGAAGGCTATGCAAAAGAGCAGGGCAGCGCAAACAAACCAAAAGCTAAAAGCAATGTTGAAAGCGACGCGACGACCGACGTACATGATGAGCAATGCCACTAAGGCCGGCCCGCCACCCTTACCAACGTCATCAATCTGAGAATAAAAAGCGAAGACTGTCCCTCTCGTCTCTGGTGGGTTGACATTGAGCAAGATGGCCCGAACGTTTGGAGGCGTCACCGAGCACGCGATACCACCGATGGCGCACGTGATAAACAAACCCACCCTACCCGGTCCGTATCCGTCAACGTTGAGGTAATAATACGCCGGCAAGGCTCCTAGCGCCGTCGTGGACGCCATGAGTATCGGTAAAAGTGCTCTTCTCCTGTTATACAGGCGTTGGCCGTAAAAGCCTCCGGCGATGGTGCCGACCGCCGAACCAATACCAAAGACTGTTATCGCTGCGGTCGCCTCCGGCACCGTCATTCCCTTTTGTTTGTGCAAAAAGTCGACGAAATACGAGTTGAACACTCCCCAAGGTACCGTTCCCGGCAAACCCTGAGCGAGAATGAGTAAATTTGTCCTCACTTTGAGTTGTCGTTTCGCCTTGCGCCAATTCATGTGAGCGCGATAGGAATTCTGCGCCACCTGTCTTCCCTGACCCTCCTCGGGCTTCGTCATGCTCGCCAGCCGCATCGACCGACGGTAGACTTCCTCCTCCTGCGCCCCTCTCGCCGGCTCATCTATCAGTAGCAACATTAAAGTTGCGAGCAAAACCGCCGGAACAGACGTGATGATGAACGGAAGCCTCCAACCGTACGTCGGTCCGACGGTACCCGCGATCAGCTGACCGAGCGCGATCCCAGCTCCGGTGGCAATCGTCAAAAAACTAGACACGTAAGTCCGCTCCTTCGCGGCGAACAAATCTCCACATAGGGAAAACAATAGTGGCAGACATCCGCCAACTGCGATACCCGTCATCGCTCGTAAAACAAACAGTTGCGTGTACGTCTTCACCCAATACGTCGCTAAACACGGTCCTTCACCGATGAGCGTCGTCCAAAAGAACAACCTTAACCTACGCTCGCGATCGGCGTAGTACCCAATGATCAACGACGCTGGTGAACCGACGACAAAAAACGCCAACTGCAACAGTCCGCCCAGTTTTACATCCTTTTCGTTGTCATCCATCCCAAACTCCTCCGCGATGGCGCTCATGTTCGGCCCGATGAGGTTTTGATCGGCGTAGAGAAACAGCGAGACAGACGTGATGAGTCCGACGACGCCGTAGCGTTTCCACCGCTCGCGTCGTGAGAGGGACGACGCACCGGCAAACGTTGGCACAGGTTGACGCAGCGTCTCCTCATCTTCCGTGTTCGCGTTGACCTCGGACATCGAGCGCGGCGTGTCATCCGTCGGTATCCCCATTCACCGCCGGGTTAGTGAAGAGAGAGATCCGTCGCGGGTCCCACGCGGCGACGCGCGACGCGTCGGGGCGAAGTGTAACGAATGTTTGCTTAAGTAAAGGCTTTTATCGCGCCATCAACAGTTACTTTTGTCACACTTACCGACACGACTCGAATAATCTTCGCGGGCGTCGGTTTGGATACTTACGTATAAATTATGTCGTTACATCACAAGAGAAGAGTCTACAGTTACTTTTTCAATTTCGCGAGCTTAGCCTTGAGCGCAGCGACTTCTTTTCGAAGCGCTTCGTTTTCATCCTTTAACACTTGCATCGCGTTTTGACGTCTCTCTCGACTGCGAGCAGCGCTCTCGCGATTACGGAAGAGACGCTCAGCCAAACGCTGTTGCTTTTCCTCGTCTGTTTCTTTCGGTGCGTTCTTCGGACGACGACCCATCTTTCTCGGGGCGAGCGCTTCGCGAACCGTCGGCGTCGGAATGTTTGATCGACGCTTGAGCTTTTTCGGTTCGTACGACACGCCTGGGACGACGGGGACGAGAACTCGAGAAGATTTTCCCGACGGCGCGTCGTTTTCATCCGTCGCCTTCTTATTGTTACCCGTCTTCGTCGTCGCCGTCGCGCGTTTACTGGTCGCCGTCGTCGTCGCATCCGACCGCGCCGGCGCGTTCGCGCCTTCCCCCACCGAAGCCATCGCCGTGACAAACTGCATCGCCGTCCACGTCGACATGGACGGTAAACTCATCAAACTCCCCACCGCCGCCGCTTTACCACCCATTCCAGAAGTTCCACCGCTCGTCAATCGTCCTCGTTCGCCCACCGCCGCCGTATTCGTATTCGTATTCGTATTCGTATTCGTCGTCGCTCCCCCGCTCGCCACGATGCCCGCCCACACGTCCCCCATCGTCTGCATTCCCGCCTCCTTTGGCAACCCATCGAACAACCCGGCGTCAATCTTCGAGCACTGTTTCCGCAACCCATCCGTCACCTCTCGCACCCGAACCGCGGAGAAATCACCATTCTTCGCCGTGTCGTTCCCCGCGAGGTCTTCCAGTTTGTAATCGAGCGCTGGATCCAACGAGCTCCCCAAGTGTGGCAGCGCGTTCGCCGCCCATTTCGATAACGAATCTTCCCGCGAGACACCACCGCTACCACCGCTCGTCGTCGCGAGCGTCGCTTCTCTCCTGTTCGTTCGTTTCGTCATCTCGCGCCGATGCCGATGCCCCGTCGTCGTCGTCGTCGTCGTCGCGCTCTGTCGTCGTTCGGCACCCAAAAATCCCAATTTTGAAGAAAAAGACGCCACGTGGCACAATGTGTACACACAATTTCGCATTCGCATTCGCATTCGCGTTCGCGTTCGACGCGCGGTCCGCGGACGGACGCGCGCGGGGAGGAACGAACGAACGAACGACGCGAGACCGGAACGATGGATCGGAAAACGACGCGAGCTCTCGATGACCCCGCGCCGATGATCCGGCGTCGCTTCATCTTTTTAAAACAAACGGCGTCAAATCGGACGGGAACCGAACCGCGAATCGCGATCGGGCGCGGACGCGGTTGTTACGCGTCGGCGGGGGATCGGGGGATCGGGTAAACGCGTCGACGAAGCGACCGACGCGTTCGCGATGGATGCGCTTTTTTGTTGTGTGCGTTCTAAAAATATAAACGGCGTGATCGATCCGATCGATCCGATCCGATCCACATCCAGTGCGTCGAATGCGTGGGCATACGAAACGTCACTGCGTGTCGCGCCCGATTTGGATGATCGCGAACGATACCGACGACGACGATGGCGACGACGACGAGGACCGGGATACCGAAGACGAGACGCGGTTGGAACGGATCCATGACGCGTTGCGCTGGAGACGCGCGGCGATGACGCGCATGATGACGATGTCGTCGTCGTCGTCGTCGTCTGGAGGAGGAGGAGGAGGAGTGGTGGAGAACGCCAAACGGGCGGCTCGCCGAGGACGAAAGATGGCTCGGGAAGCGACGAGGGAGGCGACGCGGGCGATGGAAACGGTGGAAACGACGCGACGAGCGCGAGAGGAAGCGGTTCTGGCGAGGATTGAGGCGGAGGAGGTGGAGAGTGGGAGATTGGAGGAGATGGGCGCGCGGGCGAGGGAGGCGTGCGAGACGCTGCGAGAGGAAATTGAACGAGGCAAGCGAAGGGCGGATTCTCTGCGGAAGACGCTCGATGCCGGCGCGAAGCGGGCGGAGGAGGTGGAACGGGCGTGTGGGGACGTGAAGACGGCTTTAGTGGTGGAGAAGGAGGAGGCGAAGAGGATGGAAGGGGAGCCGGGGAGGTTACGCGTTGAGGGAGACGCCGTTTTCGACGCGTTGACGCGCGAGCGGGCGAGATTGACCGAGCTCTCAAGCCGGTCAGAGGCGCTTCGCGGGGCTGACGACGAAGTCGAGATGACTGTACGCAGGGACGAACGCGAAAACGCGAAGATTGTGTCGAGAAACGCAGAGTTGGGTGCGAAAATTGCCGCCGCGGCGAGAGCGCTCGAGGACTCTGAGGCGCTCTTGGAGAATGAAATCGTAACCAGAGAACAGCTCGAAGCAGAGAGCGTTCGACACGAAATAGACCGACGAGGGAGCGAAAAAGCGTTGTCGAAATTGAAAAAACAAGTGTCCCGCAAAGAGCGAGCGAACGCGCGTCTCGAGGCTCAGTTGAACCAATTTGAGAAGGCGTCGGCGGGCGCGCGCGAAACCGCCAGAGAACACAACAAAGTCAAAACGCTGCTCAACGGTGAACTCTCGCAAGTGATGAATGAGATCAAACGCACGACTGAGGAATACCGAGCGCTGAAAATTGAAGTCAACGAGCGTCGAGAGCGCTGCAAGGAAGAAATCACGAAGAGAGACACCCTGGCGCAGACTGTCAGCGTGACGCTTTGCGAGGAAATTGCCGAACTGGAAGATGAAGTCAAATGTCTGCGCGCAGAGGAGGTGGCGCGAAATCGAATCAAGAGTCACGTCACCGATCGGGTTTCCCGAGAATTGAGACGTAGTCAACGCGTCAAGGCTGTCGTTTCCGAGTTGAAATCGTTTTTGGGTGTTCGAGAGGCTGAGATTGAAGATATTCAAGAGCACATTCGAGACGCTCGCGAACGTCAGGGGCACTTTGAGCAATTGAGCGACCTCACGAGGCTGCAGCGAGACGCTTTCGCCGGAACTTTGCGCAAGTGCGTCGCCATCACTGAGAATATCGCCGAAAAATCAAAGCAGTTTGACTTGAAGAATGTACGCCTTGAACGCGAGATACAAGAAAAGGAGAGGGGTGTTCAAGCCGCTCGCGCGGAGACTGACGTGAAGAAGCGGCGTCGTGACGAGCAACGAAGCCGAAACGATGGAGTCTCTGAAGCGATAGTGCAGACGAGAGCAGATGTAGACGTTGGTGATACAGAGATGAGCAAACTCAAGGCGTCGATACAGATTGAAAAATCCGAGCATGCGAGAATCCTGACGCAGTCGCAAGATTCCATCAAATCGCGTGAAGCCATCGCCCTCGAACTTCTCGACAGGAACTCTGAGCTGTGCGAGCTGTGCGATCGCGTCGCGACTTCCGAAGTCGTGTCACAACAATGTGAGGAAGAACTCGCCGCCCGCGTGCACGAGTGTGAGATGTTGAGACGAAAAGTACACGATGTTGAACGCTCGCTCGGCATTGCGCGCGTCAAAGTCGGCGCCATTCCAAGTATTGAAGCCGAAATCGCGACGAAGCGCGCACAGCTTTGCGAGCTACAAAATTCCGCCGAGGATTTGTGTGAAAAGCTTGAAGACCCGCGAGAGCGCAAAAAGTGGAGAATCATACACGGACCGAAAGGGCGAGAGGACCAGTGCGATTCAGACGTTTTGCGAGGAAAGCTGGAGCAGCTTCATCTGAGACTCGAAGAAAAAGAACGCGAGCTCGCCATCCGAGGGTTAAAGTACCGTGACGTCGACGAGGAAACGATACGCTTACAAGAAAAGATATCTCAAAACTCTGACGAGGCGCTCGACACGGCTTCATCCTTGAACAGAGCCAAGTTTAAGCTTTCGTCAATCGAACGCGCGATGCTCGCCGTAGTATCGGAGCTCGCCATGTATCGCGCACTCACGGCAACGCTCGCCAACGCCAAGTCGAGAAACATTGCCGAAATAGACGCATTGCGGCTCACTCTCGAAGCCAAGGAAACGTAGAAGATTCCATTTCATCAAATCTAAAAACCTAAAAACAACTACATGTACGATCGTTTCTTCTCCACTAGCTCGCCAAAATGCCCAGCAACAGCAAAACTCCCGCGATCGCGCTGTACTTGAGCGTCGTCCAGATGAGCGCCCAAGTCACCGAGATGAGTTTGATCGATACAGACCCGAGCCAAAGCGCCAAGAACCCAAACAACAACCCCACCGCGACGCCCTCCGGCGTGAGCTTGTCGCCCCCGGGAAGTTCGCTCGTCTCCATTGAAAACACATTCGTTTGCGCCTTGTACCTCTGCTGGTACTTGAACTGATCCAAAAACCACGCCGCTTCGGACATTTGGACATCCTTCTTGCTCTTCTTCTTCGCTCCAGCGACGACGCTTCGTCGCGCCGGCGTCGTAGGTCGTCGGTCTCCCGCGCGGGAAGCGCTCGGGGTCCAACGAGCAGTTCTGGACGACGTCGTCGTCGTCGTCGTCATGGCGGGCGACGACGTCGACGTTCGCGGAATCACAGCGGTACGCATGACGTGTTCGCGCGCGGTTCTCTCGCTTTCGCGCGTTCGACTGACGTCGTCCGGGCGCGCGCGCGCGTGTGTGAAGCGGTTGGGTTTTGAGTTTTTTTTTGAGTTTTTTGAGTTGCGAGCGAGAGAGTGAATATGTATAAATAACAATGATGTTTCGGTTACAACGGGATTCAACCGCGCGAAGCGAGCGCGACTCAATCGTCTCTGACGTACGTATACACCTCGCCCGGACGCCCGAATCCGAGAGGGAGCTTCCTGCCGGCGATGCCGTGATAATCGCCCGCGGACCACTTGGCGCAGAGGGCGTGAAGCGCCGCCGCGTGCGAACCCGCTTCAATGTTTGGATTGGCGAGAAATTCCTCCACCGTGGCCCACTTTGCCGCCTCGATCTCTTGCTCTTGGATCTTAATCTCTCTCGACGCGCCGTTCTTCACGCGTAGACCGACGACGGCGAACATGTCTGACTTGCCAAAGGCGCCAAAGTGTCCGTGCCGTAAACCGATTACGGCGCCAAACTCTGTTTCAATACCCGTTTCCTCGCTCACCTCTCGCATCGCAGCCTCTGGAATGTCCTCACCCGCCTCCAACAAACCCGTCGGCATCTTCCAAAGGTCTCTCCCGCTCGCCGGTCCGCGTCTCTCTTGCACCAACAGCACCTTTCCGCCCTCTTCGTCGTACACAAACGCGCCTACGCCCACTTGGTGCGACGCGTTCGCCGGTATCGTCGACGGTTCATCCTTCGGCAACCACTTGGTGAGCATCACGTACTCCCTCTCCGCGTGATGAAACTCAAACCCCGCCGTCGTCGCCACCGGCACGTACGCCGCCCGCGCCGTCCGCAGCTTCAACCACACCCCTCGCACGCCCTCGGCTCGCCACGCGTCGAGCGACCGCGCCAGCGTCTCCTCAAACTCCTCCACCGCCCCCCCGCGCGTCTCATCCGGAAACCCCTCCGCGTCGTCATCGACGATCACCCCGCCGTATCTATCCGCGCTTCCTCGCAGCGTCGCCGCCGCCACCGGCGCCGCCGATCCCATCGCCGCTCGACACACACCGGTCGTCGACGCCCCAGCGAAGACTGACCGCGCGCGCGCTCCACCTCGTCCTTTCGCCGCCGTCCCCGCCGTCGTCCCCGCCGTCCCCGCCGTCGTCGTCGTCCCCGTCGTCGTCGTTCGCGCCAAGTACGTCTCCCTCGCCGCCGCCGCCGCGATCACCGGTCGTCCGATCCCGCGCATTCGACGTCGGCGGTCTCTGACGTGTCTTCGTCGGTTTTCAAAACTGGGCACCCACGACGCGACCGGGGCACCCACGACCCCGATGGAAGGTATTATATAAACTGGGCACCCAAACCGAAGGGTGCCTCGTTTTGTTTTTTTTTGTCCCCATCATCGGTACATCATCGACGGTTCATAGCTCAAGAAATCACCCAAGGGTCGGTGCCGATTTTGAAAACCGGGACACTCCCGCCCGCCCGCCTCGGGTGGAGGAGAGGATGGATTTGAATCGAGCGACGACGGACGACGACGGCACTGATCGACGACGGGGACGGAGCGCGAGTGGACGACATGCCCCCGGCGCTGACGCCCGGAGCGATTGAAAAAATCCTCACGAGCGCGCCCGATGCGCCCCCGCTGGACCCGCGGCCGACGCTGCAAGTGTTCGACCTGAAGGAGCTCAAGTCGAAAACGAATGATGCGTCCGGTGGACCGCGGTTTCGGTTGCTCGCCTCGGACGGGGCGCACGCGACCCAAGGGCTGTTCGCCCAAGGGTTGAACGCGAAGTGCGCGGCGGGGGAAATCGTGAAGTATTCGATCCTTCGCGTGCGGGATTACGTGTTGCAGGATGTCAACGGGAAAAAGTGCGTCGTCGGGGCGTCGATCGAGAACGATTCTAGTGTGGAGGATCCGTCTCGTTTCGCGTTCGCTCTCGGGAATTTCCGACGGACGGAAGCGCGCGCGCGACGGGTGATTTCGCGATGGGTGATTTCGAAAACGCGCGGAGAAAATTTAGTTTCATCAGAGGGATGCGGTGACTGACGCGCGCGCGCATCGCATCGTCGCGTACGCAGGGTGTTGATTGTCATGGAGGCGGATGTGCTCGAACGGGCGACGGGTGTGGTCGGTCAACCGAGAGTGTACTCGGGCGGGGCGACGAGCTCGGGTGTCGGTGGTGAGGCTGTGCAACAGAGAAACGCGTATGGGACGGCTCCGCAAGCGCAGTATCAAGGGTACGGAGGCGGTCAAAACGGTCAGCAGCAACAGCAGCCACAGCAACACGCGGCGGCGGGCGGCGGCGGGTACGGCGGCGGGTACGGCGGCGGCGCGCCGGCGCAGCATCAGCAGCAGTACCGCACGCAAGGCGGACCGGTGGCGCGAAATGAGGCTCCGTGCAGAATCTGTAAGATTGGTGATCTCAATCCGTACACGACGCGTTGGACGATTCGCGCGAGAATCACAAATAACCTCGAGTTGAGATCGTACAGCAACGCGCGCGGCGAAGGCAAGGTGCTCGGTTTCGAGTTGCTCGACGACGAGGGTGGAGAGATTAAAGCCGTGTGCTTTGGCGACGTCGCCGTGCGATTCTCGGAAGAATTGCGACAAGGTGTCGTGTATGAAATCTCCAAGGGACAAGTGAGCGCGGCTCGTAACCCGAGATATGCTATCAACCAATACGAGATTAAGATAGACCAAAACACGACGTTTAAGGAGTGCCCGGAATGGGAATCGAAAATTGACAAGATCAAGTACGCGTTCAAGAAGATTGAAAAAGTTGCCAGTTTGTGCCCAGGAGATATGGTTGATATTATCGGCATCGCGCACAGAGTCGGTGACTTGCAAACGATTCTCAAGCGTGATGGATCAGAGACTCAAAAGCGTTCCGTCATGATTCGCGACGACTCTGACGCGTCCATCGAGCTCACGCTCTGGAGTCCGAATGCCGTGGATGTGGGTGGTCAGATTGAAAACTTGATTTCGAGTGGTGAAAAACCTGTCGTGGCAATCAAGAACTCTCGTATTGGCGACTTTCAAGGCGTGAACATTGGTACTGTCGGCAGCACTTTTATTGAAATCAACCCGGATCGCTCCGAGGCAACGCACATTCGTGCGTGGTTTGACCAAGGCGGTGCTGAGCGTGAGTTCACTTCGTTGAGTGGTGTCGGTGGTGGTGAAGGCGGTGGTCGTGGTGGTGGTGACGCCATCTCTCTCGCAAAGGTGAAGGAGATTGGTGAAGGACTGAGAATGGCTGGTGATGGCGTCGCTTACGTCAGCTGCCGATGCACGCTCAAGCTTGTCAAGACATCTGTCGACGGTCATTTTTACCCCGCGTGCCCGCTCCAAAACGGTGAACGCATTTGCCAAAAGAAGCTTCGAAAGGATGATGCCACTGGTCTCTGGATGTGCGAACGTCACGCCGGTGACAGTATTCCAAGCGCCGACTGGCGTTACCTGACGTCCATCGTAGTCTCGGATCACTCTGCCGAAGAGTGGGTGAGCGTTTTCGGTGACAAGGGTGACACCATCTTCGGTTGCAATGCGTCCCAAGCCAAGGAGCTCTTCGACCAGAGTCCAGATGAATACGAACAAATGATTATCAACGCTTTGATGAAACAATACAACGTTCGAATGAAGGTGGCTATCGATACTTACAACGACCAGGCGCGCGTCAAGTGCACGTTGATGGACATCTCCCCGCTGAACTACGCCGAGGCGAGCAAGAAGTTGATCGAAGGGATCAAAAAGCTGCAAGCGGGAGAAGAAGTTGATGTGTACGTTACACCGACGAAGAAGCGCCCGTCGTCGACCGGTTACGCTCAAGAGAACAAGGCGCCGTCTTACACTGAACAAGCCAACAACGGCGGCGGCGGATGGAACCAAGCGGGAATGCAGCCTCAACCGGCGTACGGCGGCAACGGTGGCCAAGGTGGTGGCATGGATAAGAACAGCACGTGCTACAAGTGCGGTCAACCCGGTCACTGGGCGAGACAGTGCCCGAACTCGGATCAACAAGGTAACGGCGGCAACTCTTACAACCAGTCTGGAGGCGGCAACTCGTACAACCAATTCGGTGGCGGCAACAGCGGCGGCTATGGCGGCGGCGGTAACGGCGGTTACGGAGGCGGGGGTAATGGTGGCAGCACCACCAAAGTTTGCTATCACTGCAACGGAGAAGGTCACTTCGCGAACGCGTGTCCGAACAAGGCTTACATGGGTAAGACTGCGGGTGGCAACGGCGGTTACGGTGGGGGCGGCTACGGTGGTAACGGTGGTTACGGCGGCGGCGGTAACGGTGGTTACGGCGGCGGTGGTAACGGTGGTTACGGCGGCGGCGGTAACGGTGGTTGGTAAGCGCGACTGGATGGAGACATATGACTTAGTTTTGAACATGTAAATGATACATACACATTGAATATCCGCACAACAAACTTATTATTTTAAACAAACAGAGGCAACGAGGGCGCCTGGTCGCGAAGGAGAAACACCGGCAGATGACTCTCGAGTAAGCCCGTCGTCGTGATAAACTGCCAGGTAAATCCCACAAGCACGGTGGATACGAGCATTGTGGCGACGAAAGCGCGCTCTCTGACTCCCCAACGGCGAATCATGGCGAGCGTTGTTGCCATGACTGGATGGATGGTCATTCTAAAGTAGAACATGGGATAGAAGACGACGAGCGCGACGCTGTACACAGCCAAGTGGCGAAGATACTGTCGGCGCTGAGACCCTGACATTTGCTGCCACGTCAATCCTCTCCAAGACCCGGGTAAAGCTCTCCTGTTGGGACGCGTGGCGAAAGGCTCATCCTTGCACTTGTGGCAGTGACACTTGCCACCGACGATGCACCTCGGCAAAATGTGCGGCGAAAACTTTTCGTGAAGCTTTTCAATCCCGTCGTCATCCGCTTGGTAAATGGAAATGCGCTCCTTCGTGCTGCTACTCACGACTTCTAAGAGGATTTGCAGCGCTCGACGCATGAGCCACCACATGTTGATTACGTGGACCTCGCACGCCAACTCGGGATAGTTGGCGTCCAAAGTCACCAGAGTCGTCGACACGAGCGAAATCGGCAGCGAGGTCAAATCGATCCCCGAACAATCCACGAGAGCCACTAATCGACCGCGCATCGCGCCGTTCGAATTTCTCAATCTCATCCACTCGTGTTCGGCGTACGTCATCACAGCCGCAACAACTTCGTCTAAACCGCCCACGCCCACGGCGTCCATCGCCGCTCTCAAACGCAAGACGAGCTGATAACCTCCGCTCCAGCTCTGTTTCGGGCCGTGAATGAAGACGACGTTTGAAAACTGCTTCAATTTTGCCTCGCTAAGAAACGCATACCTTCTTCGCCACTGCGTAGAGCGTTCCACCGCCTGTGTCGCTGCGTGAATATTCTTCCACTGCAATAGAAACGCCGCCAACTGCGGATCGGTAAATTTCGCGCGAGCCGTCGGAGACAACCGGTTCTTCAGCGCATGCACCTCGTATTGCGGTGGAATGACGAGCACGTTCCCGTAACCGGTATCCGTCGCGATCACATTGTCGTACACAACCCCTGGAAGACGCTGTAAACGACTCATCCCGCCCTTGACCCAACCCACTGGACGCAACAACACGTGCCTATCGCTCCTCGCGTACCTCTCCACCGCGCGCACATCCTCCTCCGCATCGCTCTCCTCGGCGTCGCTCAAATCATCATCATCACTCCCATCCGCGACGACTTGCCTTTTCCTTCTCTTCCTTCTCTTCGCCCCGGTAAACCGCGCGATGGTGCTCAACTGTCCCTCCGCCTCTCGCATCGCGAATAACACGTCCCTTGGCAACGTCTCCTCCAAGACCTCCCACGCCTCGTTCACCGCCAACCGATACGAGCTCACCTCATTCTTCACCTTATTCTTCGCCAACAGTTTCCCCAACCTCTTGGCGTGTCTCTGCAGTTTCACCCGCACCGCGGGAATCTTACACACGCGCGCCGCGAGTTTTGCGAATCGCCTCACAAAAAACTTGTGCGGCGCCGCCGCGGCAATAACCAGCGTCAACCTCCCCGTGATCGTCGGCAACGGTTTCGCCGACGCCAACATCTCCGTCACACTCTTCACCGCCCGAACCGTCGCCATCAACGCCCTCGATCCAACCCGCCCTACGGGTATTCTTCGTTCCAACTCGTCCAGTCCGCGCGTCGTTCGCGCGAGCTCCCCGGCGCACGCGCACGCCGCCACCAACGGCCCACGGCGCCGACGCGCGCGGCGCAACCAGACGACTCGAACGACGTACGAGGTAAACTGCACCGTCGGCGTCGTCGCGTGGGTGAGTTCACGGATGACGGCGATGGAGGACGCGACGGCGACGCGCGAGAGCGCGTGGACGAGCGCGTGGCCGTTGGGCGCTCGTTCGTTGGTTTGGACGCACGTCGACGCGTGCGCCTGGAGCGAACGCGACGCCGACGGCCCTCCGGGGTCGTACGGCGTCTTGACGCCGACGTCCACCGGCGGTGACATGGTTCGCGTCAGCGGGTCGCCGTCGGCGTGTGAGGGAACGAATGGAAATTGGAAATGGAAGAGAAAGTGCATTTTTTAGTTGCTTTTCCTCCTCTTGAGCGGCGCTTGAAATTCGTCGCCGTCGATGCAGAGATGAACGGATACAAAAACAAATGAATATTAAATAAAATAGTGTCACACCTCGATCCCGACTGAACGTCGGCGTCTATCCAGAAGACCCGGCTCGTTCATTCGTTCGGTCAACCGCGCTCGCTCTCGCCGAATAACGAAGCCGACAACAACTCGCGGCTCAACTCCATGTTATCCTCCGTCACCCCATCCCTCGCCATCGCCGCCATCCAATCGTAATCAAACCCTTCCTCCGTCTCCGCTAAAACCTTCCGTATCTCAATCACGCGCACGGCGACGAGGCGGTAATCGAGCTCCTCGTGCTCCATGAGTCCGGCGAGCCACGTCTCGGCGTTGTTTCGTAGCGGCGTCGTCTGCAAGTAATCGATGAGTTTCGGCGCCATGGGCGATCGGTGGCGGGTGCCCGTCATTTGATCGAGTAAAACGCGCACGGCAGCCATGGTGAGGAGGTTCGTGAGCGCTCGCGCGGCGCGGGTTTCGGGCGTCATGCCGTCAAAGCGCACGCTCGAAAAGTGCTCTCTGTCAAAGTCATTTTCGTTTTCATTCGCGTTGACGACGACGACGCTGTGCAAGCGGCGAGCGCGTTGAAGACGAAGAGACGACGTCAGCGATGCCGTTCGTCGGTGTGTCGTCACAGGACGACCGGACGTGGATGCGCACAGAGACCCTGCGCGCGGCATCGTGTTCGAGTTTGAAGGCGGGTTTGCGTCGCTGCTCGAGCCGAGATGGTGTTAATCTATGGTGATGATAGGCTTCAATGAATTATTATAGTGGTTTTGATGGTTCGTCATGTGAACGCGACGGCACCAGCGTCAACGTTCGAGGAGGGGCTCAGCCGGCGACGCGGGCCTGAGCAGTAGCAAAGCGGTACACAAAACGACGAGTCCGAGCTCGGTGGATGTGAGGTAGTCGGGAACTCGGGCGGCGACGGCGACGGATCGGGCGACGTCTGAAAGCGAGGCGCCGGCGGCGAGTAGAGACTTGCTGCTGGCGCCGACAAAGGCGTAGAAACTGACCCAAGGAGCCATACCGAGGAGAGTGCCGAGGGTGATGGCGGGGACGGAGACGCGCGTAAGACCTAAGAGGTAGTTGGTGAGGGTGAAGGGGGCGTGCGGGAGGAGTCGGAGGAGGGTAACCTTGGCGGCTTGCGAGGCGACGTTGCCTTGGCCGCTCACGGCACGGTTCACCTTCTTGAGCTGAGCTGAGATGGATCTTCTCGCTGGGGCGCCGCCGCCGGATTGAGCGACGGCGTCGCTGACGTTTCTGTAGCCTCTCTTGCGAGTGGCGGAGGCGGCGACGGCCGCCGCGAGCGAGGCGGCGGCGAGGCCGATGGCGGCGCCGTACGCCGGACCGAAGAATAAGCCAGCCATGACGAACAACGGTTGGGTCGGAACGAACGGAACGACCGCCGCCAAGGTGGTGATCGCGGTGAGCAACACAGGCGCGAAGGTTGGACCGGCTTGGGTCAGGGCGGCTTCGCCGGCTTGGAGCCAGCTAGACCCGCCAAACGCCGTCGTCACCTTGGTGGCGGCGGCGACACTACCGGGCTGTCTCGCCAAAACTAAAGCGCCAACGGCCGCCGCGAACGCTGCAACTTGCATAATATACTGTCCAGAAACGAAAAGATCGAAAAACTTGGCAACTCGTCGGCGCACACCGATGGCTTTGGTAACCTCAGCCAAACGTTGCAATCTGAAGAAGCGCGCGAGTCCCTTTCTGTATTGGTTGTCGCGCAAATTGCGGTTGGAAGACATCCACCCCCACTTTTGGACGTCGCTGAGGCCGGCATCAGCCATTCTCTTACGTTCAACGTCGTCATCGAGCAAAAACTTGACGTGTTCAGCCGCCTTGTCGTAGTCGTGCTCGGGATAGAGCAATCCGACGTCTCCAGGCTTGGTGAGAATGTCGAGCAAACCACCGGCCGCAACGGCGACGACGGGCACGCCCGAAGCCATGGATTCCATGACGACAAAACCGAGCGTCTCACTCGGGCTCGGCATGACGAAAACGTCCAAGGAGGCGTACGCAGCGGCCAAATCGTCGCCGGTGATCATTCCGGTGAAGACGGTATTTGTCCCTTCAAAGTGCTTCTCGAGACCCGCTCTCTCCGGGCCGTCGCCGATAATGGCCAAGTTGACGTTCGACGGCAACTTACCGAGAATATCCTTGAGCGCCTTGAGGTTCTTCTCGGCGCCGAGTCGTCCGACGCATCCGATAATAGGTCCGTCGCGACCGCCGCTCAGTCTCTTGCGCATCTCCTCGTTTCGAAACTTTGGATTAAAAGCGACGGTATCCACACCCTTATCCCATACTTGGAGGTGTCTGCACCCCTCATCGCGGAGTTCCTTCTCCAAAATGCTCGACGTCACGAGCGTGGTCGAGGCGTAACCGTTCCAAAACCGAATGAGATCCCACATCGGCTTGACGAAACCTGCCCACGTGTACCGAGGAATATAATGCGGAATGTGCGTGTGGTACGACTCCACCAACGGAATGTTCAGCGCCTTGCAGTACGACATAGCGCCGAAAATCATCCCACCCGGCACGGCGCAGTGCACGAGATCGGGTTTATTCTCCTTGAACTCCTTCCACACCCGTCCGTCGAACCCAAACGAGCACAGGAGCGTATCTGTACCGTAAAACGGCAACACGAAACCTCTCAGTCCAATCACCTTGGCCCCGTGGTACTCATCCGGAGGGTTCCTATCCGGCGTAACCACCACCACATCGTCTCCCATCTCGCGCAAGTTTTCAATCAATCGCAAAAATCGGTTCTTCATCCCGCTCACGTGCGAAAACGGACTCGGCTCTACGAAAATCGCCACCCGTCTTCGACTCTCACCGTTCGTCACCGCATCGATATCGTCCGTCTTCGTCGACGTCGGCGGCGAAACCATCATTCGTCGTCGTCGTCGTTCCATTCTTCGCGTCGTCGTCATCGCCGCCGTTCTTCCGGCGCGCGTCGTCGGCGTCACATTCAACTTCATGGATGTCGTCGTCGTCCTCGTTGAAAATATTCCTTTTCGAACCACCCCGCGTCGTCCCTTCGTCGTCGTCGTCGTCGCCGTCGCTCCCGCGACCGTCGCCCGAGGTCGTCCAACGAAAACGTTGGCGCGCGTTACCGCCGTACACATCGCGTGCGCCATCGCCGCGTCGCGCGCGCGCGTCGAGCAATGCCGACGAAAACGAGTAGATCCCGCAACGAACTCTCCCGACACCACTCAACGCGACGCGAATGCCGCAGCCGCCGCTCGACGTCGACGTCGACTACGCCGCCGTCTCGCGCATCGCCACCGCGGCGACGTACTCGGCGCTCGGTGGCGTCGTCGCCGGCGTCGCGCTCGCGACGGCGCGTGGACGCACGGCGTCGACGTTCACGACGTACGCGCTGAACACGTGCGCCAACTTTACGACGATCGGCACGGCGTACGCGATTTGCTACGAGGCGTTCGCGCGAACGTCCGATGGGGCGCGGGACGTGATGACGGCGACATCGGCGGGGGCGTGCGTGGGCGGGGGGACGATGTGGGCGCATAAAGGGCGAGGGGCGGCGCTGGGTGGGGTGGTGATGGGCGCCGCGGCGAGCGCGTTGGCGAGCGCGTTGGTCGACTGGAGCGAAGGAAAGCAAGGGGAGAACGGTGAGGACGCGCCGTTCGCGTTTCCGTCGTGGAGTCCGGTGCAAATTGTGAGGGAAGGGGAGGAGGATGAGGGGGAGTTGAGAGCGCGGATGGATGCGGCCATGCGCGGGGAGTTGAGTGCGAGCGAGGAGGCGAAGACGAGAGATGATTATTTGAGGTGGAAGATGCGGCGCGCGGAACGGGGACGGTCGTAACGGCGACGGATAATACTTGTAACAACAGAAAAATAACAACAACAACTCTTTCATTTTTTCTTTCTTTCTTTTACAACGAATGAATGAATGAACGTGAACTAACTCTACAACATGCTTGGCGGCGTGGACGAAAGACTCGCGAGCCGCTTGAGCATATCGCGTCCAAAACTACCGGGCGAATCCGCCACCACCGTCGGCACGATGATCTCAAAAGGAAAACTCACCACATCAGACGTCGTCACCGGAGGCAAATGCGCCTTCATCTCGTTCACGAGACCGAGAATGTGCTGCTGCGTACCGACGAGTTGATCCCGAAGCGCCTCTGCGGCGCGGCCACGCTCCTCTTCATCGAGCTCCTCCCCTCGAAAAATCTCCAAACCGATCCTCCACTGTTCCCAAAACCCACCTGTATGGCCACCGTACATGCCCCCACCCGGGGACGACGACCCGAAGGAATCACCACCCGAGACGGACGACATTGCCGCGCCCAACGCTCCGCTCAGCGTCCTCGGCCTCGCCCCGCCGTTCGCCGCCCCGTGCACCGCATCGTTCGGTTCATAAAACCGCACGCACACCTCCGCCTCCTCCACACCACTTCTCGCGCTTCCAGACCCTTTACCCCGCAGCGCCCACGCCACGAGCGCATCGATCCCATCCTTTACCTTTTTATCCGCTTCGGCGCTTCCGCACGCCACAAAGCGCGCGTCCAATCGCGTGCACGCCTCCTCCCTCGGCGTCGCGCACCCCAGCGCGCGCGCGAACACGATCGTGTGCGCCAACGCAGAAACCACATCGCGAATCTGCGACGTCTCGCAACGTAACGGCGGGAGCGCGAACGTTTCCGCGCGACGACCCGTCGCTTTCGCGTGCGGTGCCTTCAACGGTATCGGTGCCGTCATGAGTGAATCAAAGTCTTTATTTATCCCCGTCTCTCTTCCCCTCTATCAGACACACACACGAACAAAAGCGCGCGCGTCGCGATCGACGTCGACGAGACCCTTCTCTCTCTCGCGAGAAAACCGCTTCCACGCTCTCCCGCTCGCGCGCGCGGTCGTCTGTCGAACCCGCGCGCGCATCTTTCAAAAGCTTTGCGAGACGAGTACGATCATAAAAAATAATGACGATTCATGACTCACCAAATGGATACATACAGAGAGAAATAACCAAAACCCATAACGTCTCCATCATGGATGGGTTTTTCTTAGTTTTTTGAACAAAAATGTTGAGTGATGAATCGTCAAATGGGACTGGATGCGATGACTGGGTAATATATGTATGGGTAAACAGTGATCAGGGTTTAAAATCAAAGTCCATCGCACGGAAACGAAGTGCGTCGTCGCCAACACCATTCCTCACCACGATGGAGACGGAGCGCGCGGCGCTTCTGTCGCGCGCGGCGCGAGACGCGGAGGAGCGAGCGACGAGGGAGAGTAACGATGACGTCGGAATCCCGGTGGATGGAGAAACCGCGATGCATGTCGACGACGCGAACGTGGGGACGTCGATGACGAGACGAGCAGTGATGGAATCTTCAACACTCTCCCACGTGCACCGGTACGTTCGGGGTTTATTCGGCGTCGATGGGGACGAGGACGACGATGATGATGATGGTGATGAGTACGATGGTGTGCGCTCGTTGTACGGCGGGATGACGTCGGACGAGGAGGAGGGACGTACGGTGCGACGGAAGAGGGAGGGCGGAGGACGCGTACGCGGTAGACGGGTGTTGGCGTGGGGTCTGATGGCATTGGCGAGCGTGGCGCTTTTGGGAGCGGCGAAAACGGCGGTGAAGGATCTCGGGGTGACACACGGTGCGCGATCGTCGAGTAGTTCGTCGTCATCGTCGTCGTCGAGTAGTTCGTCGTCGCACGCGGTGGCGGAAAGTTTGACCAAGTCGGGCGGATCGTCGTCGTCGAGCTCGTCGAGCTCGTCGGGTAAATCTGCGAGGACAAAGAGCGTTAAAGAGGCAGAGGAAGAGGAGAAATCGTTGACGGCGAGCGATCCGAGACTCGCCGGGTACAGTAAGAAGGATGTCGCGGAGGCTATCAAAAACGCCGTCGTGTACGTCAAAAAGGAGGAAGAGTTGGAAAGGGAGCGAGAGGCGCGCTCCACGGATGGGGTAGTCGGCGACAGGGAGGACACGTGGGACACCCCGACGCTGCTCATGGCGCGCCCAGGCGTGGTGAAGGATCGAGAAGCCCTCAAGGTGACCCTTAGTAAGCTTTTGACGTCGCACTCTACCGCCAAGGTTTCTGACAACGTGCGGATCACGGCGGGCGTGAGCGCGTTGAAATGGCCGGACGGCATGGACAGAGCCGTGTACGCGCTCAAGTCGATCTTTCAACGCCGTGGAGGAGATTACCTCTCTCCAGATTTAACCTTGCTTTCTGGATTGGAATGGCTCGAGGCGGCAAACATGCGGGACATTGATGGGAAGATCAACGGTGCCTGGGCTCCACTCGCGCACCACGTCGGGGAGGTGTTCAGCCACTTTTACCAGTGGCAATTAGCCAAGGATGCGGGGAACAACGCGACGATAATCGTATCGGCGGATGGGCTCAACCCGCTCTATCTCGCCGTGCCAGTGTCTTCGTTTGGCGCCATTGTTGATCACGCCCCGAAATCGTACGACATCATTCTATTGGATTCTTACGCGCACGCCACGTCGACGCACGTGGATACGTTTGCCGATTACCGTGGGAACTCCATAGAATTATCAAAGTGGGACAAGCCTGGATTCTCTGGTTTGCACACATACATAATTTCTAGCACGTTCGCAGACAAGGTGTTCGATTACGCGTCCGTTTACGGCGCCGGATACATTGAGTCTTGGATTGTCGACGACTTGTGTACCAAGCACGTCATCAACGCAGAGGGTACAATTGTCGGTAGTAAATCGCCAGAGGCCTCGGCGCCGTTGCTCAACTGCTACAGAGCGAAAGGATTGACTCGCACCGGTAAGAGCTCTCACAAATCTGGGACAAAGTCGAGTGAAGATAGTATTCTCGACAGAGCTGTTGATGACTCTCTCAAGCAAACGCCGACGAGTCTCATGATGCCCACGAATGATGTCAAGTCGGAACATTCCAAGCGATCGCCCGAAGCATCGCTCGGTGCGTTTCCACGTTTTGACGCGGGGACGCACGACATGACCCATGACTTTATGTCACACGCCATCGATGATGTCGCTGATGACCACCGGACGCTGTTGCATAAGCGTCACTCGGCGGCGCTCAAACAAGCGAGCAAACGCGACAACATTGAAAAGATGCTAAAGAAAATTCACGATATCCGCGCCACGGGCTCGGAACCATCGGCGAAAGATATCTTTAGCGCTGTTGCCGTGCCCAAGGCGGATGGAAACGATATCTTGTTGGAAACCTTGAAGACGAGCGACGAGGCGCAAAAGCTGGCGCCGAAACCCGAGCCCACGCTGTCCAAGGCGGAGCTCGAAGTCGCGAGCGCGCTCGAGGGAATCTTGTGAGAAGAAGAAATAATTCATAGTCAACGTGTAATCGATATAGTACAGTTTTTAGCTGAAACGACGACACGCATCGTTCAAAATCAGGGCGAATCGCAGCGCACGGAAGGGGGCTCGCTCGAGAAATTCAATTAGGTTGTTTTCGGGTCCTTTTACAAGAATGCCGAAGACTAGAGTCTGTTCTACGCGTAAGGTGACGTTTACGCGGCCGCACGGAGAGCTTCCAACTTCGCCTTGAGGTTGGCCTTCTTCTCTTCGTACGTGAGCTTCGGGAGCTTGAACTTGCGGCCAGCATCAGCCGGCTTGACGCGCTCCTTCTTCTCGTGGACCGGGTCGTCACGAATGGCGTCGATGACGTCCTCCATGGCGTCTTCGAGCTCAGTCGGGTCAAAGTCTTCAGCCAAGTACTTCGCGAAGTGAGCTTCGAACTTTTCCGGCTCCTCCTCTTGCATCTCTTCGGCGTATTCCGCGACAACACCACCCTTGATGTAACGCTCGAGCGTATCCGGGTCGTGGGACTTGTCTTGGAGATCATAGCCGGCGAAACGCTTTTCGTTGTGCGGGATGTCCAAACCACCATCCACAGCACCCTTGAGCGCACCGAACACACGCGCACCAGTGGACGTGCGCACCAAACCAGTGTCCAAGAAGCACTTGAACGGTCGGTTCTCTTCATCCCCTTGTTCGACGTGGTAGTCCTCGCCGAGGTCTTCCGTCTTGCCTTCGTACGTCTCCGCGAGGTCATACTTGGTGAGCAAGCGACGGGCGCACAACAAGCCGGTGGCGTACGCCGCGGCGTAGTTGGTCAAACCAGCCTTCATGCCGTACTTCGGCAACTCGTGAGAGTACGCCGCGGCGATGCAGACGTCACCCGCGAGCGTGGCGTAGATGACTTGGCACACAATGTCACGGTTCGTGAATCGAACGCAGAATCGGTACTTCGGCGAGTTGTACTTGTTCTTGTCCTGGGTGATCAACCGCTGGCGGGCGTAGTAGTCGGTCTTACCTGCGCGTTTGAGAAGAGCGGCGACGGGCGCGGTGAAAGGTCAGTCGCACGAACATAAAACATTATCTCTCTTTTTCGAGCGTCGCGCGTCGCTTGGCGCGAGGCACCCGCGCGGATGGAGGACAGATCCCGAGAGCCGGCTGGCGCTCGCTTCTCCAAGGGTTTCCGTGTAGACGTCGAATGACGCCCGCGGTACCGCCGCCGATGACGCGTGAGGACGCGCGCGGCGTACGAATTGATGAAATAATTCACGCGTACGTCAATTCTTCCTCGCATCGTCGCGTGCGCGCGCGTTTCATCGCGTCATCGACGCGTTGGATCGCCCTCGTGGACGCCTTCGCATCGTTTAGGGCTTGCGCCACGCATCGTCAAAGTCGCAATCGTTCCGCGGTCGCGTCGTCGCACGTACCCGCTCGGCGTCGCGCAAACTTCACTTGGTAGCGAGAGAAGTACGCATTGGTCTTCAAGACGGATTGGGAGCGACGTTTCTTCGCGCGTTTGCCCATGGTGAGTTGTCGGTACCTGCGGCACAGAAAGAGGCGGATGCGACGAGCCGGCGGTCGTTTTCTTCTCTTCTCGCTCGAGTCTTTTTAATTTACAGTGGTGGACACTTTATTAGTCTAACTGTTTAGGCATAGATATGTTAACATTTTTGGTCCTGCTACAAATTTCAAGTCCTAAATTTCTAGGCGTTTTCCTTCTCTCACAGACGCTTGCGAACGATCAAAGGAAGGGCGTAGGCGCCGCGAGGGTAGCCGCGAACCCAGAGCGGGATCTCGTATTCGCCGTATTCCTCGATCGAACGGTCGATGACGAGAGACGAGGGACTGATGTCGAATTTTTTCTGTCGCCGAATCTGTTGAAAAAATGAAGGCGCGCGAGCGTGCGCGCAAGAGAGTTTTGTTCAGTCAGTCGTCGTGTGGATGACGAGAGTGAGAGACGTTTGTTTCGAGAGGTGTGTCGCGTCAGAATAAAGTCTCCTCACGGGTTATAGGCATGAATCCGTCCATTCAGACGGAGGCGCGATGCTATCAGGTGACAATTTCTCATCACTCGCGACGGACGAAGTACCACTGCGGAACGAGCGCGTGGGTGTACTCACCTCTTCGACAATGTTCTCGCGCGTCACCGGAAGACGCGGTTTGCCAGAATTCTTGTCAATGATTCGCTTAAACACGATCGGTGGATCGGCGGTGAGCATCTTCATCACCAAGTCTTGAGCCTACGAGGCGTAGAAAAAAGTTGACATGCATTCGGTGAGTCTTCGAGTCTTCTCTCCTCTTCATCTCCAGCGATTGCATCTCGAGCGTCACTCCGGGATTTGAGATCCACGAACAGCGCGTCTCGTAAAGACGAAATTGAATCCCCCAAATCGCGCGATCGACACAGTCACTCGTAGCCATGGTTTGTTCGTTCTTTGCGCGTTCAACTTTTTGCTCAGACAGCCAAGGGAACACGTTGTGTAAACATCGGAGCCGAAACTCTAAATCTTCAGAAACTCTAGTCCGTAGAAGGTTCCTAGTCATCACTGCAGGTGCATCTCACACGCTTTAAACGAACGCCACCGATAACGCGTCCACCACATTCGTCGAAAGAAAGAAAAATACCCACTCACCTTGCGTGCGCGCTCAGCCTCCGCCGCCGAAACAGCCTCAGACTCTTCATCCTCTTCCGACTCTGCTCTCTCCTCTTCTCTCCGCGCCAATCGCTCCTGCGCCGCGGCTAACTTTTCAGCGTTAACATACGTCGCCAATCGCTCCGGAACGAGGTGATTCCTCGCCCGCCCCGGCCGCACGCGCACCACCTCGTCCGCCTGGCCCAAACCTTCGATCGACTCCTTCAGGATCACCTCCACTCGTCTATTCGCCCTCTTCCACCCTCGCCTCGCCACCATTTGCGCCGGATGCGTCCACAACGCGTCTCGACGATCCATCCGCGCCCCGCTCGTCGTCGTCGTCGCCGCCGCGATGCTTTGAAACTCTCTCGACCGCGTCGGTGCGCACGCGTTTCTTGCAAACAGAGCCGTCTCTGCACCGCGCGTCGTCGCCGTCGCCGTCGTCGTCGCGCCGGGTCCCCATCCGACGGAGCGCACCGCTCGAAGGGTTTCCGTCGCCGCCGTCGTCGTCGTTCGTCGAAGCATCGTCGTCCGTCGTCCGTCGTCCGTCGTCCGTCGTCGCCTCTCTCTGAAGCCAAGTTCGGCCGACACCGCACCGCCGGGCAAACCCGCGTGATTTTAGCTAGTAGTTCAATGGCGTATAATGTACCTTTAATCGCTATCAAAATAAAATAATTCTTACAACGCACACACCAATGCACACATATACATACAAAGACATCTAAAAGAACGATCAAAGAGACCGTTGACGATTTTTTGCATCGATCGGACCGACGAGTTCGTCGTCGTTTCCTCGTTCGTCTTCGTTTCCCGCACCGCCCGCTCCGCCTCTTCACGACGCGCAAGCATGCCGACGAGAGTACGTCCGCGACGACCCCGCGCGCGCCGAATGCGAACGAATCGACCGCGATAATCGATCGCCCCCGCTTGGTCGTGGTGGTGACCGCGTGATGGTCGATGGACACCGGACGGCGGAACGCTCGCACCATATGCGTGTTTTTGGGGTTTTCCACACGTGTGGATCGCAGCCCCGGATCGCGATGTGCGATGCGACGCGTCGCGGTGGAGGACGACCGGAGCGGTGATGAAGGATGGATGGAAGAGAATGTTTACGACGCGAAATCGCGTCTTCCGTGAGAGAGCGATCGACTGACTGAGCGACGTTCGTTTGTTTTCCCGCGATTCCTAGTTGCACAAGAACCGCAAGAAGCGCGGTCACGTTTCCGCCGGTCACGGCCGCATCGGCAAGCACCGCAAGCACCCGGCGGGTCGCGGTATGGCTGGTGGTCAACACCATCACAGAATTATGATGGATAAGTATCACCCGGGTTACTTCGGGAAGGTGAGTTACGATCGCACGACGCGACGCGACGCGACGGGGAGACTTCATCGACGGATACCAGCCCTAAGCCTCTAGGGCTTGCTTTGGTTGTTTGGGAGCTGCGCGAAGATGAATAGTGATCGAATCATTAATGGCGCTCGTACTGACGGATAACGCTTCGTAACGCTGTACTCTCGATGAATAGGTTGGTATGCGCCACTTCCACAAGCTCAAGAACCACTACCACTGCCCGACGATCAACATCGACAAGTTGTGGACTCTTGTGGGCGAGGAGAAGCGCGAGGAGTGCGCCAAGGACACCTCCAAGGCGCCGGTGATTGACTTGACCGATCACGGTATCTTCAAGCTTCTCGGTAAGGGTCAACTTCCGGCGCAACCGGTTGTTGTGAAGTGCCGATACATTAGTAAGCTTGCTGAGAAGAAGATCAAGGAGGTTGGCGGCGCGTGCTTGCTCACGGCGTAAGCGGTGTTCGCGGGCTGGGCGTGCGCAACACGGTTCAAATAGTCTTACTAGCAGCGTTTGAAATGAATAACATTTGAGAACGTTCGTTAAAATCCATCCATCTCATCCGTTTTCGTTTCTTTCTAATCACGTTCGATTTCGTTTGAACGCGCCGAGATAAGCAGCCAAAAGTCTTGTAGTTGAAGCGCTCTGAGTGCGTGCTTTTTCAGTTCTGAACATTCGTTGGTGGACACTCCCCTCATAATCTCGCGCCGTCTAGTCATGTATCAAGTAGTCTTCATCGCGCTGGCCACCGCCGTCGCGGGAGAACTCTACGAGTCCGAGAAGATTTACTCTGGCGATGACTTTGAGATCGCCAAGACGCGCGTCGAACTCGCCGCGAAGAGAGTGGAAGAAGCGGAACGTGCCTTCAAGGAAAAAGGTGAACGCAAGTCTGCGCGTCTTGAGCAAGCCAAGGTGTCCAAGGTGGACGCGGACAAACGCTTCAAAAAGCTCGTCATGTCTGGCGCGCGCGGGTACCAGCACGCGTCCGTCTTCATGGCGTGCGTCGCTCAGCTGCTCTCAGGCGGTAAGCCGGGCTTCAGGTTGCCATTTGAGCTACCCACGGCGTTGAGGTCGACTCTCGGGAGCGCCGGCGGCGACGCGAGAGATTTGAACCCGTTCTTCGCCACGTGTATTTTTACCTATGTGTTCCGTTCGTTCTTGGGTGAGGTCTTGGGACGGGGTCATAGAAGGATTCAGGCGTATTGGAGTTCGAAGGATACGGAGAGATTTCTCAAAAGTCAAGAGAAGACGTACAACAATCTCAAAAGAGACAGTTGATTCGTAGAAGATAGCTCAGTAGTTGTAATTTTCTTGCTCTTATTGTTAAATAATATACCGGTAGCTTTCCGACGATTCATCAAATGAAAAACTCTACCACGTACGGCGCAGCACGCGTGCGGCGAAGACACGTCTTAGACAGAGTCAATGGAATCCTCCATCGAGGAGGACAACTCGCGCGAGTCGTACTGGTCCAAGTCATCCGTAGGATCGGCTTGTAACAAGCTAGCGAACTCATCCATGTCAATCTTTCCGTTTCCATCGATGTCGGCTTCGCTGATGCACGCCTTGACAATGGAGGCACGCACAGAGTCGTTCTGTTCTCCGCCCTCTTCGAAAATCAGGCTTGCCACCTCTTCGGCGTCAATCAGACCACTATTGTCCTTGTCTAGAATTTTGAACGCCCGTTCGACCCATTTCGGGTACGCCGATGTCTTTTCAAACTTTTCCCAATCGAGCAGGGCGGCGAGGAACTCGTTTACGTCAATCAAACCGTCCCCAGACGTATCGAGCGATCCCAAGAGCTGCTTGCTCTCCTTGCCGGTGACATCATAGCCAATCTCTCTCAACCCAACTTCGAGCTCGCTAAGCTCAACCATGTTGTCGCCCGACGTATCCAGCTTGTTGAAGAGTTCCTTCAACTCTTGAACGTCCGCATTCTTCACAGACATGGTTTTCAAATCGTCCTCATCCTCGCTTAAAAGTTCACGAGCAATCAGACGCAACACCGAACGCTTCAACAAGCCTTGCGTGGCGAATCGCTGCAATCTCGCCACCACTTGCCCATCCAAGGCGGAGTCCTGACCCTTGGCCGCTTTTGCCTTCCAACTCGCGGTTGATTGCGTGAGCCACGGGTGCAAAAGCGCTGCTCGAGCCGTCGGTCTCGATTCCGGGTCGCGATCGAGAAGCTTGCGAACGAAATCCTTCGCCTCCTCGCTCACTGAAGGCCATGGTTCGGATTCGAGATCGATTTCATCCTCCAAAATCGCTCGAAACACTTCCTTCGCGTTCGGTCGCGAGTTCACCTTGTCGACGAAAGGCAATCGACCGCTCAAGAGCTGGTACGCCACCACCCCAGAGGACCACACATCCGCCTGGCTGCCATAGTTGCGCTCGATAACTTCTGGAGCCATGTAACTCGGTGTGCCGCATCTGCGAGCCAACGTCTCACCCTTGGGCGGCAACATGCCCGCTAAACCGAAATCCGTCGCCTTGAGCGGCGAATCCTCGTCGTCGGTCTGGAACAAAAAGTTATCCGGCTTGATGTCCCGATAGATGATGCCGCGTCTGTGACACTGCACCGCAGTGCGCAGCACGCTCTTCACGAGATCAGCCGCTTTGGCTTCGCGATAATCGTTAGAGTCGCTCATCGATATACGATCGAGCAATTCTCCGCCCGAACACAGCTCCATGAGCAAGTGCACATGCTCGTGATCCTCAAATGCGTCGTACAAGTAGACGACGCTGAGCGACGCCCCGATGGTGCGCATAACCTCCACTTCATTCCTCAATTTACCGTGGTAATACTGCACCGCAGCCTTTGACGCCGGTGCCGTCTTCCATGGTGCTTTTTTCAGCGTCTTTAGCGCGAAAGCCTCGCCAGTCTTCCTACTGACCGCCTTTCGAACCACCCCATACGAACCCGCGCCGATCGGTTCCTCATCCAGGCTCGGCACGTCGTAGAGCTCGTCCAAGTCTCTCCTAAACCCAAAATCCGGCCTCAACTCTTCATCCGTAAAATCCTCAAACGGCGATGCAATCTCATCGCTTCTTACCGGCGCTCTCGGCCTCGGTTTCACCCGTCCCCCGTCGCTCTTCTTTTGCCGAGACGCCGACCCGGCGCCGCGTCCCGCTCGCTTCTTCTTGTCCCCGTTGTCGTCGTTCTTCGCCAACCAATCCGAAAGAAACCCTTTGGCGACGACCGTTCTCGACGACGACGATCGTTCACATAGACGCGCGACGCATCGAACCGGCTTACCAATACTCGTCGCCGACGTCGCGCACGACCGCGCGAACCGTCTCGACACGAGCTTCGCATCGATCGTCATCGATGACGCTTTTCCACTACGATGCCCACTGGTCGTCGTCGCGGGCATCATCATCATCATCGTCGCGGCGCGTTCCATCCTTCCCAAACTCAATCGTTCGGTTACGCGACGACCCGAGCGCGACGACCCGAACGAACGATCCGCCCCCGGTCGGGCTCTGCGCCCGTCTGACGCGCGATCCACATTTCGGGAAAATCCACCCACGTCTTCCGAGAAATGCACCCCTCACACATTCCTTGAGTTATCAACCGTCAATAAGGGACGAAACGCAAAAGAGTGATGACTCGTCACTCTGTGCGTCCACGAAAAAGGAAACGAAACCTAGACCATTTTCAAGATGGATGGATTTGGATTAGATTGCGCGAACGGCCGACACACGCGCGCGCTCGAACGACGCCGACGACGCCGACGACGAAGGAGTGATCGTAATAACAATGGGTGCCGGACCGTCCGCGGCGCGCGGGGAAATCATCGATGGAAAAGCGATCGCGGCGACGATTCGTGAAGAGATCAAGTCTGAAGTCTCAACCATGAAGACGAAACCCGGTCTGGCGGTCGTCATCGTCGGGGAACGGAAAGACTCGCAGACGTACGTGCGGATGAAACGAAAAGCGTGCGAAGAGGTTGGGATCGAGAGCTTTCACGCGGAGATTCCGGAAACGGCGACGGAGAAGGAGGTGTTGGATGTGGTGAAGAAGTTTAACGCCGACGCGCGCGTGCACGGAATTTTGGTGCAACTGCCGCTGCCGAAACACATGGATGAAGAAAAGATTCTCGCGGCGATTTCGATTGAAAAAGATGTCGATGGGTTTCACCCGGAGAATATTGGAAAGCTCGCGATGAAGGGACACGAGCCGTTGTTTGTGCCGTGCACGCCAAAGGGCTGCATCGAGTTGTTGAAGCGAAGCGGCGTCGATCCGAGCGGGAAAAACGCCGTTGTGGTCGGCCGGTCGAACATTGTCGGCATGCCGGCGGCGATGCTTTTGATGGGAGCGAACGCGACGGTGACGGTGGTGCACTCAAAGACACAAAATCCAAAGAAGATTTGTCGCGAGGCGGATATCATCGTCGCCGCGTGCGGGAGCGCAGAGATGGTGAAGAGGGATTGGGTCAAGCCGGGCGCCGTCGTCATCGACGTCGGGACCAACGGGGTGGAGGATAAGACGAAAAAGTCTGGCTACAGACTCGTCGGGGATGTCGATTACGAAAACGTGCGCAAGGTGGCGAGCAAGATTACGCCAGTGCCCGGCGGTGTCGGTCCGATGACCATCGCAATGTTGCTCAGCAACACGCTCGCTTCTGGCAAGCGAGCGCTCGAAAACAAGTAGAGAGGCGTCTTTACATGCATCTTTATCATCGTCATAGGCGGCGGCTCGCTTAGAACGTAGTCACACACACACACGCACACCATTGATATACAAGGACACAATATTTTTTCTTTACACACAATATTTTTTCTTTACACACGATACAGTTTAAACTCCTCTGTCAGTCGTTCAGTCGTCACTGTTCCGCCCGCTCCATGCGGGCGCCGTCGTCGTCGCCGCCGTTGTACCCGTGGCAACGCGAAGCGATATCTCTCGTCGCGGAATCAGGTAAATCCCTCTGTTACACCGCCCCAACGGGGGGTGGGAAAAGCCGCGTCGCCGATGAGCTCTTGGCGCTCAAACTGCAACAACCAACAGATGGGAAAGCGTTGGTCATCCTCCCGTACGTCGCGCTCGTTCGCGAAAAAGTTGCGTCGTTGGAGCGTGCGCTGCGGGGGAAAATGTCGTTGACCCGTGGGCTCGTTCGTGGGTACGCCGGAGCGGAGTGCGAGGGCGTACCGCTGGGTGGGAGAGAACGCGTGGCGGTGTGCACCATTGAAAAGGCGTCGAGCGCCGTCAATAGAATGTTCGAACGAGGCGATATCGATCGGTTGGTGATGATTATCGTGGATGAGTTGCACATGGTGAGTGAAGATGAACGCGGGGCGACGTTGGAGAATTGTTTGACGAAAATTCGACACGGGGTGAAGAGTGGAAAGGTGAAGGGCGGGGGACCGCAAGTGGTGGCGATGAGCGCGACTGTCGCCGAGGAAAGTTTGCGGCGGTTGGCGAAATGGTTGGATGCGGAGACGTACGTGTCGACGCATCGACCGGTGGAGTTGAGAGAACACGTCGTGGCGCCAAATGGGGTGTACGTGAAGGAGGAGGGTGGGGATTTGCGGTGGGTGTGCGACGCGCCTTCGGCGGTGGAGGCGGAAATTGTAACTGAGCTCGTCGGGCAAGTGTTCGCCAGAGCGCACAGTTCGTTGGTGTTTTGTTCGAGCAGAAGCCAATGCTCGAGCTTCGCGCAGAAACTGTGCTGGGCATTGAGGGGTTTGAATACCGCGCCGGGTTGGGAGGATGCGCGAGAGGAGTGCGTGCAACAGCTCGTGGCGGCGTCGGAGGGATTGCCCGATCCGACGCTCGTTGAGTGCATTCGCGGCGGCGTCGCATGGCATCACGCGGGACTTGCGAGCGCGGAGAAGGACGTCGTGGAGGCTGGATTTAGAAGTGGCGCGATATTAGCCTTGACGTGTACCACCACGCTCGCTGCCGGGGTGAATCTTCCCGCGAGACGGTGCGTGATATTGAGAGGATTTATCGCCGGGCAGGCGACGCCATCCATGGCGCAGTATAAACAAATGGCGGGACGCGCCGGTAGAAAAGGTCAAAGCGATCTCGGGGAAGCATTTCTCGTCATCGCAAAGCCCGATGCCTTCGACTGGGCGCGGAATCTAGTCTGCGGTGATCTTCCGCCGCTCGAGTCTCGATTGTTCCCGCCGTCGAAGGGAAATGACGATTTGCCGTGCACGGCGGAACAACGGCGTCTGTATCTCGAGTCCATAGCGTGCGGCGTGCTAAAGTCTCAGCAAGACGCGGGAGCGCTGGCGCATCGAACTTTCGCGATGACGTCCGGAACGGACGCGAAATCGATTCTCGCGCGTCAAGACAAGTCGTTGAGGGAGATTTATGACAAAGGTCTCGTGCAAACGAGATGGTGCGAAGGCCGGACAGGGGAAATCGCCGAGTGGTGCTCTTCTTCAGAGGGATTCGCCTTTTACAAGAGCTCTTTACCGATCGCGCACGCGCAAACGTTGCGAATCGAGTTGGAACACGCGCTTCGCCACGGCTTGGACATCACCGCTAAGACACACTTGTTGTACTTTTGCATCCCGAGGGAGGTTAACTTTTTCGCAAACAACTTGAATTGGCGCGTGTGGAGCGACTGGTTGAACGATCGAGAGGAGCTGTACAATTTAGGCGAAAATCACCTCGAAATCACGCGCATTTTCGCGGAGAGAGCGCAGCACAGACCTGGGACTTCAGAGGAAGCGAGACGGGTGCGGGCTAAGCACGAGCGTCTCGCCGCGGCGAGCTTGCTCAACGAACTCTTATCCAACGATGCGACGAGCGGCGACATCGCCCGCAACTGGGGGCCTCTGATTGATAATCACCTTCACAATCCACTCGATCGCGGCAAGATTCAGAGCTTGCAAAAAGCGGCGGCGACGACGGCTGGGATGGCAAGCGTTCTGTGCGTCGAGTCTGGATGGCATTCGCTCGCCGGTCTGTTGCAGAACGTCTCTGAGGAGCTCGCGGCTGGAGCCAGAAGAGAACTCTTACCTCTCATGAGCTTAGACGGAATGACTGGCGCTCGCGCTCGCGCTTTGCACTCGGCAGGCTTCACGACGCCGGCGAAAATTGCCACGCTCGGGCCGACTCGCTTCGATAGACTGCAAGACGCCGTCATGAAGTCTCTCTCGCGCACTGGAAAATCGACAGCGGGCTTGGATCAAGCGCTACGAACGACCAGCTGGCGCGTGGCTTCGAATCTCGTCGATTGTGCGCGAGCCGTAATCAAGGAAAGCCGTGAGGCTCTTCGCGAAATCAATTAATTAGACAGGGGCGGTCGCCTCGTTAGAATTTTTAGAGCAATTTGTTGTATTTTTCCAAAACTAGAAATAAGAGCGTAGAGCGCGGCGCGACTTTTAATCAATTACTGAAACGGAAGCGAAATCCCGAGTCCCTCATTACCCGGTGCGCGATACTTTTTCGTCGGCTTGACAAGACGGAAACTCTTGATGGATTCGTCAAAACCACGGTTGAGTTCATCCCAGTAAATTTCCGGAGCACTTGAGCTCAGAGTGTACAAGTATCCATCGCGCTCGACAGTCACACCATAACTGTGTCTAAATGTCGTCGCCTCCGGTTCTCTCAAGTTGGGCGAGCCCTGAGAGATGTACTCGTAATAAAAGTAGTTGGCGCCATCGAATTCCTCCTTCTTCGCGTTATCCACCTCTGCCAAACTCACCCGCTGGCCGCTCGCAACGCGACCGGTCGCCTTATCCGCCAACACTGCATTCGCAACTTGCTTCGCCGTCCAATCCTTCGCCGGCTTATCCTCGAGCGCGGGCGGAAGCGGGCTCACCGTCACCACGGTGGTCAACGGACCCTTAAAACTCAACAACTCGTACACGATGCGTTGGCGCGCGTTCGGCGACATTGGCTCCGCGCTCGAGTACGTATCCCGCTCACGACTCACCGCCCAGTTTATCGGTTTCCCGCTCTCCGCCTCGATCGAGTATTCAAACTCGTACGCCAACGTGTCCGACTTTACACTCTTCTTCGCCAACGCGCGCGCCACTTTGGATTGTCGCTCTTCCACCACCGCAATCGTCTCTTCCGCCGCCGCCTCCTCCTCCGCCGCCGCGCGCTTTGCCACGGTCAACGTTGCGATCGCCGCCGTCGCGAGCATCTCCCGTCGTCCTCGTCGTCGTCCTTCATCCTTTACGTCGACGACGCGTTCGTAATCAGCATCAAAACCCGAAACGCCACCACTGACGACGGCTCGCGTTGTGGATAAACCGCATCGTTGGACGCCTCCAGCGCGTCGTCGACCGGCATTCGTCGTCGATCGCGTGGATCGGTACGATGCTTGAATCGCAGTCGTCGTCGTCGCCGGCATCGTGCGAAGGGGTCGTGTGTGTCGCTGCCGCGCGCGGCGCGCGGGTGAAAGTTGATCTGTTTCGACTCCATACTAAAAGCACATACAAATACCTACAATGGACTAAAACTTGTCTGGAGCGAAATCGACGCGCGCGAGCACTGGGACGTGATCGCTCGGAAACTGCGCGTTGGGAAGGGCGACGCACTGCGTGACGGCCGACATTGGTGGTAACGGTGCGACAGTGCGAGGGATAAAGGCGTCGGAGGAACACCAGACGTAATCCAAGGCGCCGATGAAACCCCCAACGTAGTTTGTCCAATCCGGATACCCAGAGGCGGAGGATAGATGAATGGGGATTTTGAGTGTCAAACCGCATCCGGCGGGCGTGACGTTGTCGTCGAGGGTTGAAGATAAAGGTGGTGATTGATCCGCGAGGGCTGACTGCTTGCTCTTGATTTTTTGGAAACCGATGGTTTGTGCAGATTTGCAGCGCGCAAAGGCGTTCTTGCAAGCGGAGATGTCTTCATCGGATGCGCAGATGTCCGGATTAAGTCCGCTCTCTCGTCGGAGAGTGAACGCGGCAACTTTGTGGCAGTTTTTGAAGGTGCAGCCCGCCTTGACGTGCGCTTTGACGGCGATGATTGGGTTCGTCTCGTCTGGTTCGTCTTTGCATTTGCACTCGGCGCCGTAAGGTTCGTCGAGCGTCCTCGCGCAGAGACTCATGCATACGCCTCGCTCGTGTAGATGCCGTAAATCTGCGGCGTTGGCGACTTCGAGAGAGTGATTGATTTCGTAACCGCGCCCGTCGTCCAAGATGTAGAATAAATCGCGCGCCTTGTCGCGAGAACTCGTTCCACCCCATCGAAAGAGACTTCCATGTACCCAATCGTCGTCGTCAGCATCGATTCTCCCATCTCTCAAGTATCTGATGATACCATCTTGCGGTTCACCGTTGAAGTCACCGCATAATATTAATGGTGTCCCTTTAGAGAATGCGTTCGCTTTGGACACCAGGGCGTGGGCTTGCAAAATGCGAATGTGCGCTGCTCCGGGATGGAAAAACAAATGAGTGTTGCCGACGCAGAAATCTCTCTCTCCATCGATCGTTTGCACTCGAGCTAATTGAGCGACAGACGTAATCTTATCGAGAGCCTTGGAGAGTTCCGCGTTCTCATCGGTTTCGAGCCACTCGTTGATTCTTGCATCTCCCATCTCGGTCAATTTGATGTTGTTCTCCTCGAGCTTTCTAATCTTTGACTCCTTGAAGAACATAGTGCAACCTTCGTTCGTTTGACCGCTTTTTCCGCACCAACTCGTCGCGACGTAGCCTAAAGAGCTCAAAAGTGGCTCAAAGTACACCTCATACCACTTCTTATCGACTTCCTGCAGCGTGACAATGTCTGGGTCGGCGCACCGAATGTCTTCGCCGACGAGCTGAAGTCTTCTTTCTGGCACCGCGAGTGCGGCATCAAAGTAAGGAAACATTGTACCCCACGTGTGAGAGTAAGCATCCGCTAAAACGTTATACGTCATCACGACGAGATCGCTAGAACATCCCGCTTGGGGCTTCAATCGCTCCAACGCCTCTATTCTTTCGTGAGCCTGACAATGCACAGGCCTCGTAAACGCATATCGATGCGCCTCGTCACACGCGCGCGCTTCCACGACGAGCTTTTTCCCAACGTCTTCGAGTGAAGGTTCATAAATCCTTCCGCGACCAACTTCTGTCTCCACATCGGCGTCGTCAACGGAGAACCAGGTCCAAGCCAAATCGTCTTGTTGCGCAAACTGCAAATTCTGCGCCGTCGCCGGCAGCGGATAACCCACCATGGGACAATCTACGCTCACCACCCCGGTAAACTCTGGCGCATCTAGTCTGACGGCAAACGTTTCGTCGCCAATTTTCAGCTCCACGAGAAGCTTCCACGCCTCATCGTGCGTCGTGTCTTCGTCCACTCTTTCGCCGTCGTTTCTCAGTAACTCGACGCCTCCGAGCAAGTTTGAGCCGACGGGCAATCCTTTCGCGAGATTCTTCTTCAAGCGCTCGAACCCCTTGCCGATGGACTCGTTTGAGTTCCTTTGAATGCGCTTGACGGATCCGTCGGGGAGCGGTACGCTCAGTACGATTTCGTTTCCGTTGCGCCTGACGTCGACCACTTTACCAGCCGCAGCGCTCATCGTCGTCCAAAGAGTCCGTCGATGAGCGCTGCGTCGTGGCGTGAGTTCCACGAGCGCGCGGTCGCTCTTCGACGACGATGACCAGGATGACGGGGGCGTCGACCGCGCGACCGCAGCGCGCATGCGAGGCGTTCCACACTGAAGTTTGCTAACTGCGCGTCGAGACTACAAAAGTTGCCTATGCTAAAAAATATTTTCTTCACAGCGAATATACCGCAGGTTGATCCGGATCCGGAAGGAGTTCGTCGTTGTTCCACACTGCGTCTTCTTCTTCGTTTCCTCCGCCCGTCGGTCGCGCCATGCGCCGGTTCGTTCTGCTGAGCAAGTTTTGCTGCACCGGTCGCCGGATGAGGTACAAGAGCGAACCGACGTACGCGACGAGGAAGAGGGTAAACATGAGACCGAGGAACACGCCGGTGATGGAGGGGATGATGTATCCAGACTCGGCGACAACGATAATGAGTAAGACGACGTTTGCGAATATCACGCATCCAGCCAATGCGGTGGTGTATCTCATTCTCTTCAGCGGTACCGCCATTGGACCCATCATGTTTGGACTTGCCGTGAATTTGATGAGAGGAATCAATGCGTAGGGTAATTGGATGGCCAAAATGGTGGATGAAATAACGATTAGCGACTCGGAATATTTGTCTCCGGCAATCAAGACCACCATGAGAGAGGGAGTGATTGCGCACATTCGAGTGACGAAAGCCCGAAGCACTGGATTGACTCGAAGCTCGAGGAAACCGTCCATGACAAACTGACCTGCATACGTGCCTGTGATCGTAGAACTTTGACCTGAGGCGAGGAGCGCAGCGGCGAAAAACCCTTTCGCAGCCGGTCCGAGTACTTCCTTGAGCATTTGCGGTGCGTACTGCAACGGACGATCGCGCACCGCTTGCATCTCCTCTGGATCATCCAATTTGGCAAAGTTTGACGCGGCGACAATGACGACGGCAAAGTTGATAAATAGACTCACCGACAACGCCAAACCAGACTCAACAACGTTGTACTTGTACGCCATCCTCAGGCTTCGCTCACCGAGGCTAAATCCTCGGCTGAGCACCAACGCGCTATGCAAAAACAAATTGTGCGGCATCACCACTGCGCCGACCAAAGAAATAGCAATGTAAAGCGCCTGGCTGTTTGGCAATCGCGGCAGCGTGATGCCCGCTATAATCTCTCCAGCATCACCGTCGGCGTAGCACAACTCAGCCAAGAAACACAGCGACATGACGCCCACGAGAGACGCCATGAAGGCTTCCAACTTTCGCACGCCAAACGACTGCAAACCGAGGAAAACCATGGTGGACATCGACGTGAGCACCACGCCGACCCACGTCGGAATGTTGAAGATCAACTTCAGCGCCAAAGCGGTACCAATCACCTCCGGCACATCGCTCGCGATGATGGCGAGCTCAGTTACGAGCCACAACGATATGCGCACCGGATTGGGGTACTCATCCCTGAAGCAACGCGCCAAATCCCATCCCGTCGCCAACGCCAAACGAATAGTCAAACCTTGAATGTACCACCCCCCGAGCGTCGCCCACAACAACACCCACAATAACTTGTACCCAAACAGCGTCCCAGCCTGCAGATCCGATTCAAAATTTCCTGGGTCCACGTACGCGATGCACATTAAAAATCCCGGTCCCATGAACCTCCACAACGTCTTCAAGTTGAACCGGTGATCTTCATCGTCCAATCCTAAAATCTGCACATCCGCCGCCGCATTCTTCCTCTCCACATCCTCTCCGACGCCCGCGCCGCCGCTCGCGATCCCGATCGCCGCCGCGCCCGTTTTCCCACGCCCGCCCGCGAGACTCTCACCGCTGTCGCCCAGAAACGACCGCGATGGTCCTCGACCTCCACCACCACTCGTGCCATCGCTTCGTTCGACGTCGAACCGCTCGAACACGGGCGCGCGGTCGTCCTCGGCATCCATGTCGACGACGTCGCGCTCCCCCGTCGCGTCGGGCGTCGGCGTCTCCCGGCGTGCGGGCCACACGCGAGCGACACGCGCCACAGCGGTTTCGCCGCAAATGTTCGGAGTTTGTGTATCCCCCATACGTCTTTTTATTCGTATACAAACATTTTGAAAGGTAACAAATGTTAGAATTGATGTCATTAAATATGGACGTTTGGTGTGTATTGAGATGAGAAAAAGAAGTGAATAAGGTCTAAAAGACACACACGTTTTCCTATCAAGAACAAACTGGCTGTTTTTTCAAAGCGAGAATTTCGTTCGTTTCGCGTGCGACTGCACGACGACGACGACGACGACGACGTCATCACACCGGAGCGCGCGGGGGCGAAACGCAGGCGTTCACCGTTCGTTCGGTTGGCCTCGCGTGATTTATTTTTTACGCGCGGTTCACGCTCGTTCCAGCGGAGAACGAGTCGTCTCTCTCTCTCGCCTGTTTCTCGAAGAGGAAGACTTTTGCTTTTTTGAGCGTCGTTCATTAATTCGTTCGGTTTGTCGAACGTTTTGGTAAATTATCGCGCGCGTCATGGCGGTGGAGGACGGCACGGCATCACCGGGACGACGAAACGCCGCGCGATCGGCGGGTCGGCCCGGTCGGTACGCCGACGACGCGGTGACGGCGTCACCGGGACGGTCCAAGGTGCGAGCGCTTCAACAGGTGGAACCGAGTCTGGAGGCACAGATGACGAGTCCTGAACCTCGAATTCGTGCGAGGGTCGTCGTGCGAGGTCTTCGAGTTTTTTTTTTGAATTTTCCACTCTCGTTGGGGTGTTCGAATTTGACGGTTCGTGAACCGGTAAAGTTGTATGACTTTTTTTGTTGTGTAGAACAGTTTGTGGGACTCTCTTGGAGACTGGAGACTGACGACGAACGAACGACTCTGTGTCGCGCGCGTCTCGCGTTTGATAGGAAAACGGCGCGTCTCGTTTGGGACGAGAATCGACGCCGGTCGGGGAAGGCGGAAGCGAGAGAAATGGGAGTTCGAGGCGCGCGGGTTCGTCGACGCCGAACCGCAGGGAAAATGGTACGGGCGCAGAGGGGAGAGGCGGTGTGAACGTTTTGGGAGTTCCTGGACCGAGAGTCGTGGGAAAACGCACACCGAGGCGACCGGCGGCCAAGTATGATACCTTTGAAAAGGCGGCAGAGGTTTTAGTGTCGCTTTCTCCTCAGATTAATCACGCAGCGGCGCGTGCGGCGCAGAGTCCTGGAAGAAACTATGCCAAGGATTCCATAGCTAAACTAGCCGGAAATGGCAATGGGACTCCGAGACGGAATCGTGCGCGAGCGTTGTTTCCAGATGAGGATGTTCCGGCGCCGAAAGCGTCGCCGGGGCGAAAGAGAAAGGCGACAGATGAGGACGCGCTCTTTGGCGCTTTAGATGGGTTGATGACGTTGGCAGACGTTACGTCCACGGAGAAAGAACCGAAGAAGAAGGGCAAGGGTGGAAGACCAAAAGGTTCGTACTCGTCTCCGTATCGCAACGGAGTTCCTCAGCGGCAGCTCCCTCCGTTGCCGTTCGATAGGTACTTGCTCAAGCCGGCGCCGATGCCGGTGGGTAAAAAGTTGCTTAAGATTAATCGACCGAGACGTCACGTTTCGCGAGAGCTTGAGTCCGTCGGTCTCGGCGCAGCTTCATCTCTCTTCGGCGATCATCGTTTGAGCGGGTCTTCGGTGAAGGAGGAGAAGGATGACGAGATGAAAATCACGAATCGAGCGCGTCTACTTATTGGAGCTCACAATCCGTTGACGAGGCGCTGGGCTAATGCTAATTTTTTCACCGCTGGTACCGATAAGGGATGGTTCGAAGATAGCGGATTCACGCGCTGGTTAGAAAGTATCGGTAAAGGGGACATGCGCTTCGCGTCGCGCAAGGAGTGGCAAAAAATTCGCCGTAAGCTTCCAAAGCCGAGAAGGTTGTCCCTCAACTTTCTCAAGGATGAACGAGTGGATCTCGAATACTGCCGTCAGGCTGCCCGAGAGATGACCAATCTCGCGCTTCAAGGCAAAGAAGCCACCCCCGAGCTTCAGGCCAAGTTGGATGAGTGGGCCGCTGGCGTGGAAGTGGCTCGTCCGCTCGCCGTGGGACAAACCGTCCTTGCCGTGCATCCTCGATTCCGCTCGCCGTACATTGGCAATATTTTGGTGGTTGAAAAGTCGACGTGTAGAGTTCAGTTTGCGCGACCAGAGCTAGGTGTTGAACTTGTACGCGACGTAGATATCATGCCAGTTGAAGTCACGCCGGAAGAAATGGAACTCATCGCGTCCAGTACGGCGGAACAAGTTGAGAATGAAGCCTTTACCGCTGGCTTTAGAGGCACGATGGATCCCACTCCGGTTCTTGGGAGCGGGCAAGCTTACGGTGCTGGCGTCGCCGTTGCAGCGCAAATGCGTGAAGTTGATGTGCGTTTGCTGAACGAGGCTCAGCAAGTGCTCGAGAAGAAACGTGAGCTTGTCGTGGCTCTTCGTAAAAAGAATGACGAGGCGGAGGAGTTCAAGCAGAAGCCAGAAAGAGTCAGACTTGCCGCAAAAAGTAACGGCGAAGCTCTTAAATTCCAACGTGAATATGCGGCGATCGTTCTCAGCTTGCGCGATGCCAACACTGAACTGGAATCGGTTCTCGTGCGACTTCGTCAGCAGCAAGGGTACCACGATAAACCGTTGGCTCTTTGGCGTAAGATTCGCAACCAAAGTGTCAGTGACGGCCAACGTAACCTTTCCAGATTTGCACCCTCAGCGGCGCCGAGCTCGGAAGAATTATCTACCGCAACGGCTGAAGATATCGTCGCCACCGCAGCCATGGGAGCGCGGCGCATTGTGTACCATGTGCAAACCACCACCAAGGCAGGATCTGAGAGCACGCTAACGCTCAATCCGACGCTACAAGAATCCCAAAACCTCGCCCAAACCGAAGCGGATCCCGAGAAACTCAAGGTTACTCAGCTCATCACCGCTATTGTCCAAGCCACGCTCACCATAAAGGCGTGCGCCGATCACGGAGCTTCAGCATCCGTCCTCAACGCGTGCATAGAGCGCGTCTCGGATTCGCTCCGACCCGTCGCTGTGGCGAATCGCAGCGCCTTTCGCGCTCTCGAAGCCGCCCTTCGGGAGCTCAAGGATGTTTTCCTCATTCCGACTTGATGCGTTTGAATTTCTTCTAGTCTTCTGTATTGCTACATCGAAACACAAACCGAGAATGCATCCAGTCAATCCATCCCATCCGCTTATCCATCCATCCAAGCCCGGATGACTCAGCTCTTCTCGCTTTTACAGTTACCTACCCCTCCGAGGAACTGCATTGTCGCACGCCGACGACGTGCTCGCGATCTCCGTCGCGAGTCCCCGCGCGCGTTCAAACGTAAAACGTAAACACCACCCGTCGAAATGATGCTCAACGGTGTCTCTGCGGCGCGCGCGACGAGCCTGAGCTCGCGCGTGCGCACGGACAAGAGGGCATTTAATAATAATCGGTGCCCCGCAGTGTCCGCGAGATGCAACCGCCGAGCGACGGTCCGCGCGCACCACGGACCGCTCGTGAACCTTCAGTTTACGCCCGATAGCGCGCTCGCCGGTGGATTGATCCTCGGATCGATGGTTGTCGCGAAACGTCTGAACGCAGGAAAGAACCTCGGAGTGTCGGGGGAGACCAAGGCGATTACGCGAGGCGCGGGCACAGCGACGAGCGCTGCCTTCTTGCTCGGTATCGCGGGCGCTGGATACCTCGCACCGATGATTTTGGGCCCACAGGCGTCGGTGCCTATGGTGGACGCGACGCGTGCGATCATCGCCGGCGCTTTGGTCGGCGTCGGTAGCTCGGTTGGCTGCGGTTGCACGAGCGGACACGGTATTTCTGGCATTGGACGATTTAACATGCGTTCGGTAGCCTTCACAGCCGTATTCATGGTTGTTGGTGCCATTACCGTGGCGCTCACCGGAACCATGGCTGAACTTCACGTGTCGACGGCGACGAAGACGATTGATATGGTGGCTCGCGCGCCACCAGTCAAGGCTGCTCTGTACGCTAAATTGTTCGCCGCGGGCGTCGCCATCCAAGGCGCGCTGTACACTCTCGCCAAGCGCGAGGGTGGTGGAATCACGGATGTCGTGAAAAGGCTCGAATTGGTCAGCGAACACGTCGCTGGTTTGTTCTTTGGTCTCGGCTTGGTCGTGAGCGGCATGACCAACCCGGCCAAGGTTGCCGGCTTCTTGGCTGTCACTTCGCAAGCCTTCGATCCGTCTCTCGCCTTTGTCATGGGTGGCGCGTTGACTCTCGTCACTGTTTCCATGTACGCCGCGAAGAACGTCTTTGGCATCAACCGACCTTCGATGGCGCGCGAATTCACATCGACGCCAAAGTACATCGATAATGAGCTTCTCATCGGTGGCGCCCTCTTCGGCGCTGGATGGGGTCTCGCGGGCATCTGCCCGGGTCCGGGCTTCGTCAACTTGCTCCTCAACTCTGGCCGCGAGATCACTCTCTGGTGTGCCTCCTTTTTGTTGGCGCAAAAGGTTCACCAACAAGTTGTGCAAGACTGCAAGCTCGAGTCTTAAGTGCACACACGTCAATCCCAAATTTTGCGACGTCCTTCTCGTTAGCTAGCGAACTCCAGTCTCGATCGACACCGCTAACTCGAGTTTTAGCGCCGTTCATGTGAAATAAGTCATCAATACATACCGTAATAATATCCCACATTCCGTGACGTTTGCCACTCTTCGTCTCACCTCGCAGCTCCCCGCACTTTACACCTCGCACCTCACCATGCTCGCGAGGTCCGTAACTATTCCCGTTCGCGCCACCGCGACGCGCGCGAACGCACGCAAAGCGCAAAACAGACAAATCGCGCTTCCTGCGCACGTTCACCGGGACGCCTTCCCTCGTTTGCCAGCCGTTGCCAAGTCTTCCTCGCTGTCTAGCTCGCCCTCTTCCCGCTCTCAGCGTTCCGTCGTCGCCAGAGGCGTCCCGGTGCTGTCTAGTCTCCCGCTCGTGGGCTGGGCCTTTAGCACGCCCGTCATGACCATCATCTACGTCTTCGTCGCCATCCGAATGTGGCTCGGGTACGACCGAACGACTTTTGGCACCGGGGTGCCAAAAATCGCGATGGTTGGGTTGTGGCCGGTCCTCGCGATCCTTTCCGAGTCCTTCCGACAAAACCTCAAGCGCTCGATGTGAACGCGCGAGTGATAACATTCTTTCCGCGCCGCGCGCGCGTGTAATTGAACATCCTAGTACCTCTCACTTCTTCGTCTTTCGTCTCGTCTTCGCCCTGAGGAACTGTTTTCATTTCAAAGTGCTCAGAGACGAACTCGTTCTTTAGAAGACGACGCTCGACGCCCGCGTCGTCGTCACTGTCGTCGTCACTGCCGCGAAGAGCGCGAATCGCCTGATCTTACCCGCGCGCGCCGAGACGCGCTCGCGCGTCGTCACTGCCGCGAAGAGCGCGCGACGCGAAGAGCGCGACGAACGTTTTTAACCGTCGTGTGGGAGAAGCCGTGTGTTCAACGCCTCCCATCGCGGTTGTGTATGCCGAGTGGTCGCGCGCGAGAGTTCATCGCACGAATTTATAAACGTTTAAGAGGTTCGGACGCCACGAGGGTCAGATTACCGGCGAGCATGCAGTTCGCGTTCGTGGTCATGTGCCTCGGTCTCGCATTGGTGTTCGCAGATCAAAACTTGCTCGCACCGAATCTCACGGCGATCGCGAACGATTTAGATCTCAGCCCGGAGGAGAGAGATTATAAGCTGGGTGGACAGATTGCGTTCGCGTTCTTCTTGTTGGGGGCACCCGCGGCGATTCTCATCGGTTCGCTTGCGGATTATTACTCACGAACCAAACTGTTCGCATGGACGCTGTTATTGGGATCGTGTCCGAACGTCTTGGCGTGGTATCCGGGGGTGACGACGTTCGGGCAACTATATTGGCTGCGCGCTCTGACTGGTATCGCGGTCGGTGGAGCGGCTCCGTTGACTTACTCGTTGTCTAGTGACTTGTTTCCACCGAGTGAGCGAACAAAGATGAGCGCAGTCACGGGATTGTCCATGACTTTTGGGGTCGTCGGTGGTCAGGCTATCGCTGGGTTTCTGGGAGAAAGATATGGTTGGCGTCTCCCGTTTGCGGTCGTGGCTGTTCCAGGGATGTGCGTCGCCATGGTGCTGATGTTCTTTGTAGAGGAACCTGTGCGAGGCGGAATGGAAGAGCATCCAGACGCGACTTCGTTGGACAACGAAGAAAACGAAGAGACAGAGTCTCTCGTTCGTTCACGTCCGTCCACCCCACCCATCCGACGAGGAATGCTGCACGCCAAGCTCGGCACCCTTAGGGCCTTTGCAAAGAAGGTGAATGGGATTGTGAGCGTGCGAACCGTCCAGTTTTTCTTAATCCAAGGCATTGCGGGTTGCGTCCCATGGAGTATGATAAACACATTCTTCAACGACTACCTCGCCCAAGACAAAGGGCTGGGCGTCCAGACGAGCACGACATTGCTCATTGCGTTCGCCATCGGTGGTATGGTGGGTACGATTTTCGCAGGATGGTACGGTCAGATACTTTACAACGACAATCCTGTCCGCGTTTCTTTCTTCATGGGAACAACCGCTTTCCTTGGATGTATCCCAACGAGTTATCTGGTTTTAGCGGATTATAGCACGTCCACATTGGACGTTGCATTCAAGTGTACGCTCGCTTTTATCACTGGGGGCATTGCGTGTTGCGTGGGCGTCAATATCCGTGCGCTTTTACTCAATGTTTTACATCCCATTAATCGCGGCACGGCGTTCTCTCTCTTCATGCTCACTGATGATCTCGGAAGAGGACTAGGCCCCGTCGTTGTTGCGATGTTCGTGTCCATGTTTGGCCGCGAAACTGCCTTCTTCATCTCTGTGTTGTTCTGGATACCGTGCGCCATCCTCCTCGTCGCTTCATCGTTGACGCTGCAAAAGGATTTGCAGTCAGCATCCATTCGTTACCAAAACGATCGCGCCGCGGCGGAGGGATCAGTTAGAATCGATTGAATGCGTGGTTAGAGCGCGCGCGCACACGCGCCTTGTTGTTGTAGTAAAAGCTTACATGCCCATACCAGTCTGGTGGACAGTTACTCTAGACGGCCCCCCATAATCAGCCTCGCTCCTCGTACCGATGACGGCTGTCAAGTCTCTCAGCGTCACGCGCGTCCACGGTGGTAACTTGCACAGATTCGAACTCGACTCTGCGTCTCTTCGGAGCAAGACTGTGTTCGCCGTGTTCGTGCCGGGACCGATCGATGCAGATGAAAAGTTCCCCGTGCTCTACTATCTCTCCGGCTTGACGTGCACCGACGAGAATGTGTCGCAAAAAGGTGGCGCTTTCGAGCACGCAGCGAAAGCGCGCATCGCGATGGTCATGCCGGATACCTCCCCTCGCGGATTAGACGTGGCGAACGACGATGGTTGGGACCTCGGCCAGGGGGCTGGCTTCTATCTGGACGCGATGCAGGCGCCTTGGAAGGAGCACTTTCACATGCGAACGTTCGTGACGGAGGAGCTGCCTGGCGTGGTGGCGTCGATCAGTGAACTCACCGCGCTCGATGGGTCGAGAACGTCGATAACGGGTCATAGCATGGGAGGTCACGGCGCTTTGACTTTGGCGTTGAATAAGCCATCGGCGTACAAGAGTGTTTCCGCGTTTGCGCCGATCTCGAATCCAACCGCCTTAGACTGTCCGTGGGGCCAGAAAGCTTTCACTACGTATCTCGGTAGCGCTACCGACGATGTAGCCAAGGCGCACGACGCGACGGAATTGATGAAGGCTTACGTGGGCAAGTTTCCGCTCGACATTTTGATCGATCAAGGCGCGGCGGATGGATTCTACAAGACGCAGCTTCACCCAGAGCGTTTTGTTGAAGCTGCCAAGGCGAATGGATGTAACGTGACTTTTCGTCTGCACGATGGTTACGATCACAGCTACTTTTTCGTGTCGACTTTCATGCGCGATCACATAGAATTTCACGCAAAGGCGCTCCACGGCAAATGAACAGTTAGTTGGTAATTTATAACGAGGTATTGACATTGAAACTAAGTAAACGTTTACTCATAAGACAACACGCATCTGAGGCACTTGCCTTGATGCAGCAACTCGAATGCCTCGTTGATCTCATCAAATTTCATCTGGTGCGTGATGTACTTGTCGAGCTTGGTGGATCCAGACATGTACTTCTCTACCAACTTTGGCACGGCGATGCGAGACTTGTAGCCTCCGAAAGCAGTACCCTTCCACGTGCGGCCAGTGACAAGCTGGAACGGACGAGTAGAGATTTCAGTGCCGGCGGCGGCGACGCCGACGATGACAGAGGTACCCCAGCCCTTGTGGCAGCATTCGAGCGCGGAGCGCATAACGTCAACATTGCCAACGCATTCAAAAGAGAAATCCACGCCACCATCCGTCATGTCAACAATGACAGTCTGCGTGTTCTTACCTTCCGGATTCTTCTTCGGGTTGACAAAGTCGGTAGCTCCGAACTCGCGAGCGACATCTTCCTTGTCGTCATTGGTATCGACAGCGATGATACGCTTGGCTCCTGCCTCAACCGCGGCCTCGACGCACGCCAATCCAACCGCACCCAAACCAAACACGGCAACGGTACTTCCCGCCTCAACTTGCGCGGTGTTGTGCACCGCACCCCATCCTGTGGACACCCCACATCCGAGGAGACACACCTTGTCCAATGGAGCGGCGTCGTTACCAACCTTTGCGACGGACACTTCGTGCAACACGGTGTATTCCGAAAACGTCGACGTCCCCATAAAGTGGTAGATCGGCGTCCCGTCGCTCGCCAACGTAAAACGCGTCTTTCCATCAGACTTCATGATACCGTTACCCGTGTACGCCCGCACCGCTTGGCACAAGTTTGACTTGGGATGCACGCAGTGCGCGCACGGATTCGGGCTGATGTCCGCGCAGTAGGCTTGGTAGCACGGAATGACCCGCTCTCCGACCGCGACCGAGGTCACACCCTCACCGACGGATTCAACCACACCCGCGGCTTCGTGTCCGAGGATGCAAGGGAACTTCCCTTCGCTATCAAAGCCACCGAGCGTGTACGCATCGGTGTGACAGAGCGCAGCGTGGGTAATCTTCACGCGGACTTCGCCCGGTCCCGGCGGCGCGACGACGACGTCGACGAGCTCGAGGGGTTTACACGGCTCAAAGGCAACCGCAGCCTTGCACGTGATCGGTTGACCGACGGTGGATGACATTTTAGAGGCGGCGATGCGTCTCGAACTGACGCGCCGTGTGTTCAGACAGGGGGGCAATCGAATTGCACTCCACCGACTTGACGGTCGTTTTCGACGGCGAAACGCGCGACGCGCGCGATGGGGAGCGCTCAAGGCTATGGACTACGACACTGGTGTTACATCTTTCATCTATTGCTTGGTTACGGTGCTCGGGGCGACGTATTGCGTGCTCTGTTGGTACCGTTCAATCTCTGCTCTGACGTGTTCGACGTGTTCGGGCTGCACGAGCACGTGCGTATCGTCGAGATCGGTGATGACAAACTTTCGCTCCGCCGGGGCGACGTCGTTGAGGTGAAGAATGTATTGCTTGATCGGGACGTCGGCGGTGATCATGACGCCGTGGACGGCGGAGACCATCGTCGGTCGTTTGGAGAGGCGAGGTCTGGAGAGGCGAAGGAACGCGTCGGCTTGTTTTACGAAGCATTTTCGTAGTGGACTACAATCTACCCTAGCCGCTGATAGGAACAAGCGTTTTCTAAACTATAATGGACACACACGTAATGTCTCGCATGGACTTGCGTAGCGGTGGTGAAGCTGGTGCGATTTTACCGCCAAGACGGATTTGGCGCAGCCGCCGTGATGAATTCGCGATGAGTCGGATGTCTAAATGTGATGGATTTCGCGTGAAGCAACGCACCGCGCACGGGCATGTCGGACGAAACTAAAGTCGCAGGTCCTCCGTAACGCACGTCACCGACGAGCGGGATTCCGAGAGAAGCGCAATGCAGTCGAATCTGGTGTGTTCGACCGGTTATCGGCGAGCATGTAGCGACGACGAGCTGCGTCTTGGAGTCGTCGTCATCCTCGCAGTACCGCACCGAAACCTCGTCAATAGTCTCATCGATCGAAACCACGGTTTCGCATCGCTTAACCTTGTTACCGGTCGAACCGGGAAGGCTTCTATCGACGTCGCCGAGTTCATACAATCGGAACAACCCATATTTAGCTCGACCGTGGCCGCTTACTACGCGAAACTCTCCACCCATTTCGAAACGCTCACCTCGCTCCGCAGCGCACAGAGCGACGTAAAACTTTTTCACTGTCCCACTCGAAAACTGTTCCGCCAGGCTCGAGCGCGCTCTCTGACTTCGAGCGAACACCAAGCAGCCTGACGTGTCTCTGTCGAGTCTGTGCATCATGGACAGCTCCACCTCTTCCAGCCGCTTTTCTCGCGTCTCCTCTCTCGCATCCACCGTGTCCGCGTCCACGACCGCGAGGCCGCGTCGCACGGCGTCTAATACGTCGTCGACGTACGCCTGCGCCGGCTTATCGACGACGAAGACGTCATCGTCTGCGTACAAACAGCGCACAGTTGTCGGTTGAGACCTCGTCGAGGCGTCCGCTCGCTCCCGCTCGAGCGCGCGCGCGGCGTCGCTCGGGCGTCCGGGACGGTCGGTTGGCTTGGGATAGTTGTTGTCGTCGCGCGTCGGATCCGTCATCGCGCGTTCTTCATGGTGAAGAGGCTCGCAGTAAAGTAAAAAGTTACAAAGTGTGTTCTATGGTTCTATGCGTCTCGGCTTGACGTCCACAGCGACGGCGTCGACGAAAGCGACACGGTCGTCGTCTATGACTTCTAAATCCGGTGCGAGCAATTGAACATATCTGTCAAAGTAAATGAGTTGCTTGATGAGAATGCCAAAGGCTTTGGGTAGACGAATTTTGTTCTCCTCGGCGGCGCGGATGAGGTCGGTGGCGAGTTGAGTGACTTGCTGCTGATCGACGCTCACCGCGGCGTTCACAGTGCCATCGTAGGCGTCTTCTTGCATGACGACCGATGGTTCGATCGCATCGAGAGCTTCGTATACGGCGCGTAAGTCTTTGGCAAACTTTTCGACGTCGACTTCGCCTTCAGTCGCGCCCATGGTGACGAGTGCGAGAGCCATGCGCTTGTAATCGCGGCTCGCCGTGGATTGAAAGAAAGCTTGCACCGCACCCCAGATGGACGGTGAGATCCTACCGACGATGCCGAAATCAATGAAACCAACTTTGCCGTCTTCGCACACGATGAGGTTACCAGCGTGTACGTCGGCGTGGAAGCTTTCACACGCCAAGACACTGCCAAACCAAACGTTGAGAGCGTTGATGAGCGTCGTTTCCGGGTCGTTGCTCACTCCGCGAATTGCCTCCAAATCTGTCAGCGCCACACCTTTGAAATATTCCATCACCATGACGCGCTTGTTGCTAAACTGTTTGTACACGTAAGGTGCCTTGGCGATGGAATTTAAACCAGCATCTTCCAAGTAACGTTTGAAGGCGTCGATGTTGGCGGACTCCTTGCGGAAATCAGTCTCCTCAAGCATCGACTCTCTAATGTCACCGACAATGTCCACAAGCGACGTTCTCGAGAGTTCTGGATTTAAGAATTGCAGCACTTTGCTCACAATCAAAACAAAGCTCAAATCCGCCTGCAGCGTATCCTCCACTCCCGGTTTTAAAACCTTGACGACAACCTCCTTGTTCCCGGCGAGAAGCGTCGCTCTGTGCACCTGTGCGACACTCGCACTGGCGATCGGCACCGGATCGATGGACGCGAAAACATCATCAATGTTCTTCCCCAAGTCCTTTTCGATCGTCCTCCTGATTATCGCAAACTCTGTCGGTTCCGTTTCATCCAGGCACTTTTGGAACTCCTCGACGTACTCCGCCGGAAACACGCTGGGCGCACTCGCGATAAACTGTCCCAGCTTGACGTACGTCGCACCCAACGCCTCAAACGTCTGCCGAACCAACTTTGGAGGACTCGGCGGGTCGTTCACATCCAGCGTTTGCACGTTCTTCAACGCCAATCGCGTCAAGGATTCGACTGCGTTGAGCGTCCGAGCCACTCCAGTCGCTCCGGCGCCAGCAGCGATGGCTGTGATTTCGCTCACCAATACCCTCGCGTCATCCGCGCGCTTCAACGCATCGCGCGCGTCGAACGTCGGCGCACCAACGTTCGGTACCGAGCGCGATTGCGCCGCGGAGACCGTTCGATCGATCCGCATCCGAGGTCGGATGATGACTCTGGAAGACGTCATCTTATTCTTCTTATGCACACCCGACGACGACGACGACGACGACGACGACGACGTCACGAGCGACGCCCGACCGACGGACGACGCGCATCCAACCGCGGACATGACTAAGGCGCGCGTGTGAGCGACGAAAGCGCGGCGTTCAGCGACGCGTACGCGTCGTATTCTGTTGCGTCGCGGGTCTACATCGGTCCCCCGTTCGAGGCGTGACGTCAAAGACGCCCACGCAGGGCGCGTGAACCCAACGTAACGACCGCCCCGAAAGCGCTCGCTCTTCCGCAAGAGCGATGGCGTGGAGTAACTTCATCGTCACCGTGGGTGGGATCTTAGCCGTGGCGTCTCTTATGCGCACCGACGTGCGACATTCGAGCGCAATGTTGAGAAGAAACATGAAACAGATCAGAAAGTGGGTCGAAGACGGCACGGCGTCGGGCGTCAAGGAGGCTTCGAAATCGGCGGAAAAGACTTTGGGGGAAACTCCCGTGGGTAAAGCAATCAAGGATATGCGCGAGGAGCAGCTCAAGGGGAAGAAGTAAGTCGAGAAGGGCATCTTATTTGTTGTTTTGTGAACCTCTCGTTGGTTTTCTCTCAGTCGTTGGACGTTCTGCAGAATGGCAAACGTCGTCGTGGGTAACAGGTCGCCGGCGCAATCGTCGATGTCGATGCATGCCGATGGGGATTTGCATTCCGGAGCGAAAGGCGCGACGACGGGCACGAATGCGAGCAGAGGACGCACCGCAAAAGGTTTCGCGCGCGAGCTTGCGTTTCTCTGGGGGTTGGGTTGCGCGACAGTTTTAGCGATGATGGTGACGTTTGGGCTCGATGAACGTCGAGTGCACATGCTGAATGTGTACTACCAAGCTCCGGTAGTTGCGACGCTCGCTTGCTTGTTGTGGGCGAGAAATTTGCGCACATGGCACAAGTTGCGTTTAAGCCCGTCGCCGCTCGTTTGCTTTGGCATTGAACAAAACGAGTCAGTCACCTCGGAACACGTATACCGCCTGAGTTATGCGTGCGCTTTGTCGCTGTTGACATCGATGGTGTTCTTCTTGTACACTTACGACGTGGATGAACCGCTCGTCGCGACTTCAATCTTGCTGGCGACGTACGCCGTTCCGACAGTCGTCGCAATGTGGCCAAACAGAAGAAAAGGCTTGGGACAGTTGCGAATGTACTTGAGACGGTTAGTCTACAATTGCTTCACGCCGATTTTCAGACCTGTCGCGTTTGCGGATTTCTTCTTTGCGGACATTTTGTGTTCGCTTGCGAAGTCGATGAGCGACTTGGAACGCGTCGTCTGTAGCTTTGGACACGGCATCGCCCTCATTCATACTAGCACGGGCAAATGTGGGGATAGAAATTGGAAAATTCCCGCAGTTCTGCTGATTCCGTCCATCATACGACTTTTACAGTGTCTGCGTCAGTTCAGCGATACGCGCGAAGTAAAGTGTTTGTACAACGCATTGAAGTACATGAGTGCTTTTCCAGTCATCGTCATCTCGGGCGTTCGTCACTCCATCGATCACGACGATTGGATATTCTTTTGGCGTCCGCTCTGGATTGGATTCTGCGTGTTCAACACGGGCTTTAGCTTCTACTGGGACATCAAGCACGACTGGGCGCTTTCCTTATTCGACTCGCCGACGCGTACACACGGGGATAAAGCTCCTCTTGGTTTGCGAGAGCGTCGAATTTATGGATCGCCTAGCGTGTACTATCGAGCCATATTGGTGAATTTCGTACTTCGAATCAGTTGGACGTACAAGCTCGCCTCACATCTGCGGCATCACAGCGCCGTGCTCTGGCTCGTCACCGCGGCTGAGATCACGCGTCGATTTCAATGGTCCCTCTTCCGAGTTGAGGTGGAGTACTTGCGACGCACGCATCAAACAACATAGATAATAGCGACAGCATTCAACAGTGCTCGATCAAATGTGATATTAAAATTAGTCCTCTCAATTCGCGTGCGCAGTCAGCCATTTCAAGCAAACGTCAATGTTTGTAGAGTTTTTACAGCTGACGCTGTAACAGCACACCTCTCGTCCCGTGGCGCGCTTCAACTCCATCGCCTCTATAAATTCTTGAACCGTGACCGCCTTTTCCAAGTCACACTTGTTTCCGAGCACCAAAAGAGGAATGCCTTGAAGCGTATTTCTCTTGAGCAATCCGTGCAACTCGTTTCTCGCCGTCTCAAACTGCTCTGGCGCTGCGGAATCCACCACGTACACGACGCAGTTCACGCCGCGACAGTACCTTTCCCAAGTACCTCTAAATCGCTCCTGTCCACCTAAATCCCACGTCTTCACGCTCACTCCATCCCTCTTCAGTTTCCTCATGTTAAACCCGACCGTGGGAATCATATCCTCTTGAAAACCACCCCCACCGAGCGCGTTGACAAACGACGTCTTACCCGCGTTTTGCAAACCAATCACCACAATCTCCATCTCCATCCCGAAAAACAACCGTCGAAGCATCGCCACGAGGGATTCCCACAGCGACATCATCGTAGTCATTCCCGCCCCATCGCTCGTTCCTCTCGGTTCTCCTCTCGTCCCGTTCATCTCTTTCGTCGTCGTCGTCGTCGACGTTATCGTCGTTGTTGATTCCTCTCGAAAAATCAAAAACCAACTCGACGCGCTCCTTCGTCGACTCGATTCGACGTCCCCGATCGTTCGATTCGATGCTCGCGCGTCTTCTCTCTCTTCTCGTTCGTTCGTCCGCGCGCGCCCGATGCGCGCGTCCGCGTGTGACGGAGTGACTTAAGATGTCGTCTTAATAACGACCAATAGGGGGACGCAGACGGCACTTCTCGCACCCGCTGGATGAGCGCCGAGAAGACGTTTACGACGTGCGTACCCACGCGCGACGCGACGCGACGCGACGCGACGACTCGGGCTCTACGTTTTTCTCGACGCGACGGCACGAAGGAACGAAACGCGCGCGCGGTCTCTTCCGCCGCGACGGAACGAAGGAAGGAAGCGCGATGCGATTCGTTTTAAAGATTTTTGAGATTTTGTGACAGCTTTCCTTCGTTTCGTCGTCGACGACGACGTGGGTGGGTTACGCGACGTGGAATAGAGACTGACGATGGCGCGCGACACTCTACTTTGTGTCGATTATCGTTCGCGCGAATGGAAACAGTCGGATCGTCGTACCGTTTGAAGAGGAAAGACACGCGCGCGCGGTGGCTTTGGCGCTCGGAGTGGACCGGGAGCTTCAGCCTGACGTTGTGCGTAAGGAAGTATCTTGCGAGCGGTCGGCGGACGAGAAGAGTTGGGAAGTCGTCGCGAGTTTTGCGGCGAGCGAGTTGAAGGCGTTGAGAAGCGCGGTTTCGAGTTATTACGATTTGCTGGCGGTGAGCGTGCGTACGGTGGAACGTTTCGACGCTCGATAGACGCAGAGTAAAATAAGATGACGCTCGATAGGTATCATATTTATGAAGCCATCGGCAAGGGCAAACACAGTACGGTGTACAAGGGTCGAAGGAAAAAGTCGATTCAGTATTACGCGGTGAAGAGCGTGGAGAAGGGACAGCAGCAGCGGGTGCTGCAGGAGGTCCAAGTGTTGCGGGAGCTGTCGCACGTCAACGTGCTCAAGTTTGTGGCTTGGTACAAGACGCAGAATCATGTGTGGCTCATATTGGAGTATTGCGTCGGTGGTGATTTGTACACTTTGTTGCAGCAAGACTTGAAGCTTCCGGAGCCGTCGATCACTACCTTTGCTCGAGACATGTTTGTCGCCGCGCGTCAGATTCACGCCAAAGGTTGGATTCATTGCGATCTCAAGCCGAGTAACATGCTGCTCGATGAGGAAGGGCGAATCAAAATTCGTGGGTTTGGCTTGAGTCGTAAAGTCTCCGCCGTAGGTACGTCAAAGGGAATGCCGGCGCCGCTCTCGAGGCGTGGATCGCCTTCGTACATGGCGCCAGAGATGTGGTCTTCGGAAGGCGTGCACTCGTACGCCACAGATTTGTGGGCGCTGGGCTGCGTGCTTTACGAGTGCGCCACGGGGCGACCTCCCTTTACAAGTACCTCGCTCACTTCACTGATTGAGCAAATTTTGGAGCACGAACCCGCTCCGCTTCCAAAGAGTTGCAGCACGTCGTTCCAAAAGTTGGTGAGTGGTTTACTCAACAAGCGCCCGCACGCTCGGCTCACGTGGGAGGAGGTGATTCATCACGAATTCTGGACGGAACGAGGAGGGGCGTGTGAAAACGATCTCAAAGATTTGGCAATGCTTCGACTTCCTCCGCAGCCCGCTTACGAAGCTCTCGCAGCCAGATTGAGAGCTGAGGATACGGCGACGAGATTGAGAATGCTCGGCGCGCGCAACTCTGGTTCAGCCGAGTTGCGCCAGTCGTTCACTCCGACACTAACGAGAAGTCTTCGAGACAGCGTCAACGTGATGAGAATATCGAGAATAGCTAGATCAAACTTAGAGCGAGAAGAGGCTGGAACGTACGGACCACATGGCGCCACGGAAGGTGACGCGAATTTACCCGTCATTGAGGATGTTGAGTTGGAGAATCCAGACGCAGAGCTCAACTTTACCTCGCCGACTGGTGACGACGATCAATCAGATGTCGAAATGCACGACGCAGACGATGTTATCATTCCAGAAATGCCAAAGACGCCTCCAAGAAATCGTAGCGGTGGAGACGGCTACGGCGACGAGAATCAATCGGACAACTACGTCGAACCGCCTGAATCCTTTGGAAACGACGGCGCGTCGTCTGACAGTGATACTCGCGTCGTTCTGACACCACCGGATAGAGGCGCCATGATGGTAGATTCACGATCGCCCGCGGCTGCCACGTCGGCTTCGAGATCGCTTCAGACGGCTGATGAAGATTTTGAGGATGATGTTTCTTCTTCGTTGCGTGACTCTGTGCCGCCGCCGGCTGAGACTCCCGCTGTGATTGGTAGGACTGAGGGCAGGCGTCCAGCGATATCAGATGCCGATTCGAGAAAGCAAGTGTACAAAAGCATCGATTACAGCAGATTTGAGCAACTGTGCACTCACTCATCCGATTTGGTTGTGCGTCCAATCATTCTGAACAGAAGAATCGAAGTTGTGCAAGAAGCACCGCACGACGCCAGCCTCTTGCCGTTTCAAGAACTGAGCGTCAGTGACATGCTGGCGACGTCGCAGAGCGAGTTGGAAGCCTTCCTCACGCGCGTGTACCGCTCAGTAGCCCATCCATCTTCGACTCAAGAAAAGGTGAACACGCTGGCTTACTTTGAGACGCTTTGCACTGACACGTCGAGCGCCAATGTGCTAGTGAACTCGTCACTCATGTCAATGTTTGTTCGCGTGTTGAGCAGCAGCAAGGCTCCACAACTCAGGATTCGACTTTGTAGCATCATGGGACTGTTGATGCGTCACGCGACTCACATCGGGGATGAGTTGGCAAAAAGCGAGGCTGCAAAGGTTCTGGCAGAAGCGATGAATGATGAGAATGTTCGCGTGCGGCGGCGCGCCATGGCGACTCTCGGCGAGCTCTCCTTTTACGTTGCAACGCAACCGAGACCGGACGCGGTAGCGATCTGGGGCGTGAACGAGAGTGTTATTGAGGTATTCATTCGCACGCTCGACACGGAGACGGATGAAATCACCAAACACTACGCGTGCAAGACTATAGAGAACATTGTCTCTCACGAAGGCACGTCCAAATTGCAAGTCTCCTTGACGTCTTGTCGAGTGGCCAAGCTGCTGTTTACGATTGCCACGGACGGTGCCAACGGTGATCAACTTCGAGGTACGGCGGCGAGTGCGCTCGCTAGAAGTGTCCGGGTACAAGCGGACATCATCAAGCCGCTCGTCGGCGAAGCTGACGCGCAGTGCGTAGACGCTCGCAAAGGTTTGGTGAACATGCTTCGCGATCCGGAGCCAAAAGTGCAACAGGCTGCGCTCAACTTGTTTTGCCGCGCGTTGATAAGTCAAAAGGCACACCTAGCGACAATCATGGACGAGCGAACCGTGTTACCGGTTCTCACGGCGCTCTACGAGAAGAGTCAGACTTCCGTCGTCAAGGCGAAATCTTTGCTCGCTCTGGCGTTGCTCATTCGATTGCATCCAAAGTGGTTGCTCGCAGCCGTGCGCGTGCTTCCAATTTTGGATCGTCAGGCTACAGAAATGGAACCTTACTTGTCGGAATGCTTTGATGCATTCATAATCACCGTTGTATCTCTCGTACCGCGCGTGAATCAAGCCATCTTGAGCGAGATTGAACGAGCGCAGTCGAGTGAGGGCGTGCCGATGCAAGAAAACGGTGCCATGGCGCTCTTCCCAGTCTTGGTTCATCTTCTGGGCTCATCTCTCCTGAGACCGAAGATATTGAACAATAGCTTCCTGTCGGACATTGCTTGCTATCTGAGGGCTGCCGAAGCAGACACCTTCCCCGGGCGAGACGATCTGCGCACGGGTGTCTTCTCGCTCCTGGAGACATGCTCGCCGTACTCTGATGAAATGCTGATGAATGTCGACGCGCTCACAAAGGACTTTTTGCCAGCATTGTGTGACTTGCTTGGCAGTAGTTCGAGCCCTGACACGCGATTTTTGGCGCTAAAGCTCATATGCGAAACTTTGCTTCCGCTGCGTTCGGATCTCGACATTGCGTCGGAGAACGGGTTGAGAAGAGAAGTCGCCCATCGATTGGACGCTCTCTTGATGCACGATCTTTTACCGATGTGCCCTTCTTTGATTGAGAGCGAGGCCCCGATCCCACTCTACGCCCTGAAGCTTCTCAGCGGTACGCTTGAGATCGAGCCCGCGCTCTGCCGAGAGGTTATCGCCCTCGGTTTGGCGCCTCGTTTCTTTGAGTTTTTGTCTCTCGAGTGCACAAACAATAACGTCCACAACGTTCGTCTCTGCCTCGCCCTGGCGAGATGTAGCGCTCTGAGCACATCCACGCTCTGGGATTACAACGCCCCAGAAAAGGTTGCCGCCGTTCTTTCCTACACCCATCACAACAACGTCGATCCATTCGTCGAACCGGCGCTCGGCATCGCCGCGACGCTTCTCCGCCGAGCCAAGTCTGATTTACCGTTCGGCGAAACCGCCGCTCCCGCGGAAATCGTTCCGCTCCTCGATCTCGCTCCGATTCTTCGTCACCTCGCCACGACGGTGACCAACGGCGCTTTAGCTCGTGACATCACCTTATCCCTCGACTTTTTCAACGCTCACTGAGTCATCGATTGAGCGATGCAGCACACATTCATTCCTTGTAATTTCCATCCATCCATCCCATCCATCCATTCGCGCGAACCAAACCAAACCAAACTGAAATTTTTGTGAAAAAAAAGTCAACGCTCGACGCGCCCGAGCGTTACACCGACCCTCCATCGCGTTCCACACGACGACGCGCGCGACGGAACGCGCGCGACGGAACGCGCACGACGCGAAAAACGCGTGAGGAAAAAAGTTTTAAATCGCGCGCGCGCCGGGCGTCGACGCGCGTCATTGGAAGCGTCACGTGAAACGTCGCGCGGACACGAATCGGCGTTTTTTTGGTCGGGTCGTTCGATCGGTAGATTAGCGGGAAAGGATGCCGCGGGATTTCGCGCGCGACGCGACGCCGTGGAGTTTGGAGGAAGACGCGGCGTTGTTGAGATTACAGGGAAAGTATGGGAACCGATGGAGCGATATCGCGAGGGAGATGGGTACGCGGAATGGACAGCAGTGCGCGCAGCGTTGGAGGCATAAAGTCAACCCGAATATTCGGAGGGAGAGATGGACGCGGGAAGAGGATGAAAAGGTATGTGTTTGTCTGCGCGCAGGCGAGGAAAAGTAACGCGAAACGCGTTCGTTTGTCGTTTCGCGTATCTGTGGTGCTTTGGACGGCGTGATGGGCGATGATGGACTGACGAGACGCGCTCTTTCATGAACCGACGTCTGCGATTTGACAGTTGAGAGTGTTAAAAGAGAGACACGGTTCTAGATGGGCCACGATCGCGCGCGAGATGGGTGGAAGGACTGATCAACAATGTATGGGACGTTGGCGCCGTCATTTAGATCCGAACGTCACGCGGAGCGCGTGGACGACTGATGAAGATAAATCTCTCGCCACGCTTCACGGGGAGCTCGGACCAAAGTGGTCGTTGATTTGTCAAAGCATACCTGGAAGAACGGCTCAACAGTGTCGCGCGCGGTGGTTTCAGACGGAAGGTAAGACTGCGCCACAAGATCACAGTCACAACTCCCAGACTTCGACGGGTCACCAAGAACAACGACGCGAGACGACTCGCGTCGCGCTCTCGTCGACGCATCTGTCTGCGATGGAACAACCCTTTCAACAAATTTTAGGTGGATCAGAGAGCCAAATCGCGGGAAGTCTCGACCCGATATCATTCATGGGTGGTCAATCTTTCGGATCACTCTACGACGCCGAGTCTCGGGCGAAGCATCCGACGGTGACATCCACGGCGATGGATCCCATGATGTTGTGGAGAGATGTCGTCGACGCAAGCGGCGTGCTGAAACGTCATCGAGAAGACGATGAAATCGCCAAACGCAAGCTGAAAATTGCTTGCACATCGCCTTCGTCGAGAACGCACGCCCCGAAGAGCGCATCGGTGCGCGAATCTGCGCGCAGAAGAATGTCAGTCAAACCGACGTCCGCCGTCTCGCGCTGCGATAACGACAAACTTTCTTTTCTCTATAGCGTTGCTCTTCAAGGAGGAAACGAAACGTGAGTAGTCACAAATACGGTAGTTGAGTTTTACATTGTTGCTAGACGTCTCTCTTCAAATCTCGTTCGGCGTCACGAGTTCGGATAAAGCCTACGAACAATCTGTTTTATTAGTTTCTGCTGTCGCGAGAACGCGTCTACGTCTGCCGATTTACGCCGCGAGGCACGAAATGAGGGATTTGAATTCGATATCGTCGCCTTCATCGGAAGGAATCGCATCGAAGATTGCATCGAGTGCGTCTTCATCGAGGAACAAGTCGTCGACGACCGGAGTTGGCGTCGTCGTTTCGGTAAGATTCTCTTCGCGCCGTTCATCCTTTGTCTCGTCGCGTTCGTTCGCATATTTTGGAGTGCGTAACTAGTCTCGGCGCGTGGCCCTCTCCCGCGCGGCGCTACGAGCGAGCATCCGTCGACGCGTTGTCGCGCTCCTTGGCGCGTCGTCGCATCGTCCGTTGCCCTCGCGCCGCGTGAGAAAGAGCGCTTAGTCCGAAACGCATCCCGTGTATAGTCGAACGCGTCAAAGCCAAAAGGCAAAGGCGTCAAGTCTCCCAAAACAACCTCGCTCGCCGGCGTCAAGGCTTCACTCCCGCGACACGATTCCCCCGAAGAAGTCGACGACGTTCGAACATCCATCGTCGTCGTCTTTTGCCTCTTCGCGTCGCCGCCGTTCGTCTCCGTTCCTCCTCCGCCCGCGCGTTCCGCGTTCGCGTTCGCCAACGCCCCGCCGTCCCACCGCGGCAGCGGCAGCTTGGCCACCGGCACCGCTCCCATCGCATCCCCGGGCACCATCACCATCGACACCGGCGACCGCACGCCGTACGTCACCTCCAACAACGCGTTCTTCAACCCGGCGTTCTCGCACGCCAGCGCCCTCGAGTGTTCCAGCAGTTCCTCGACCCGTCGTTCCAGCGCATCGCACCGCGCGCGCGTCTCCAGCTCCAGCTGTCGCTTCCTCGCCCTCGACGCCGCGCTCGCTTCTCTGTTCGCCGCCAACCGTTTCGCGCGGTGGTCCATCCCGGGACGTCGTCGCCGCCGCCGCGCGCCGATCCCGTCCGAGGTTCGGTGTCCCGGTCGTAATGCGCTCGGCACCCGTCGTCGTCGTCGAAGTAGAGTCGCTCGGCACCCGCGGCCCCACCCACCTAGGCGTGGAATCACCGGTCCTCACTCGTCAATCCGATCGTCCGATCGCGCCGTTCGTCCGATCATCCGTCCGA
>Ga0181588_10000092_pt1 | contig 69956 bp, 49 predicted proteins | sample 071ome_26_FD_148607 | JGI IMG/M metagenome (GOLD analysis project Ga0181588, IMG submission 148607) | Coastal salt marsh microbial communities from the Groves Creek Marsh, Skidaway Island, Georgia - 071409BT metaG (spades assembly) | ecosystem: Environmental > Aquatic > Marine > Intertidal zone...
GAACATGCCCAAGGATGATTTGCTCCTCGCGGAGCTCGTCGCTGTCAAATATAAGTTCACAAGTGCTGGCAAGCTGCAGATCGAAAGCAAAGACGAGATGCGACGGCGAGGAATGGCGAGCCCCGACCGTGCAGACGCCGTCTGCCTTACGTTTGCGACTGAGGCCGCGACTGTGATCAAGGGCGGGGCGATGGCCAGCAACTGGCAGAAGCCTATCCGCCGAAACCTATCGGTCGTCTGAAAAAGATTACAAGTGTAAACTTACGCAACTCATTTTGATTTGAGATAATTGAGCGTACCTTTTTGCCCATATATGGGAGCGCTCAATGGCAATGACCCAAAATCCTAAGCCCTACCGCAACGGCCCTGGTGGCCACCGCGACGCCGCAGCCGACATCGTGATCATGCTCGGCATCGCTGACAAGAAGAAAAAGAAAGCCAAAAAGAAGAAATAAATGGCGTTGCTTGGTGAGTTTCTTCAACAGGGCTTAAAGCAAGCTCGTCGCAAGCTTTCTTTGGAAGAAAAGAAAGCGGTTGTTGATTCGTATGCAGAAACAAATCCAAAGGCATTTGCTCGCATAAAAAAGAGAGTCGGCTCAAGAAACATAGATCGACAATATGCTGAGGTTAGGGGAAAGCAAGCAGCATCAGAAAGGGCTGCGACCGATCGGCAGTCAGACAGGGCTGCTAGCAATACTAAATTGTTTCAGCCGAACAGAGACGCTCTTTTAAACCTTCTCAATGAAAACGGGTATCGATCGGTCGGAATCAGCGCTACTGGCAATGACGGTATTGGTCAGGGGCTATCTGAGTATTACCAGCACCCTAAGACAAACAAAACCGTTAGAGTTTCAGATCATAGCCCTGCTTATCAGCGCTCGCTGAGCTCAGTGATGATCCACCCAGGCTCGCATGACAACATTGCACAAATTGAAAAGCAGATTAAGGACAGCGCGAACGTCTCTCGTGGCGTAGTTCCTGCGGCGGTAGCTAGCGCTGGTCTTTTGGGGGCGCCGGAAGATGCTGAAGCTGGCCAGGGCGCGATTCTGTTGGGCGCTGCTAAGCAAGGCGCTCGTATCGGTCAGCGATACCCAACTGCGGTAAAAGCAACGGAAAGCCCGCTCGACCCTAGTTTGGTCGTTGACACTCAAGCAATCGACGCTGGGGGCAATCTCGACAAGGCCGTCGCGGCTGCGGTTCAAAACATGCCCGGCCTGCGAACCAGGGCTAGGTCAACTGGCGGGCTTTTAGATGCTTATCAAAATCAAATGGCAGATAACCTCGACTTTTTGTACGGTCAAATGCCGGGCAACGTCGTTGAGACAGCTAAAGACTGGTATCGAGGCGCTAATCGCTTAGCAAGCGGTTTATCCAATCGGTATGGAGCGAGCGTTGAGCAAGCTGCCGGCGTCCTGGCCGCTCTTTCTCCGCAGAAGGATTGGTATCAAAACGTATCTCTTGCTGATCGAGTGTTTGATTCATACGAAGCAGGTGTTCGAGCTGGCAATGCGCTGCCGGACAAAAAGCACGCTGCAAAACTAAGAGAGCTCTACGCCAAAAAAGAATACGCAGAAAACGTCGATGCCGTTTTAAAACGGCCTTTTGCCGAGCTCACTGACATCCAAAAAGCGATGTGGGTTCGATCGCACGATCAAGCATTTTCTGATCGCGGTTACGACATCATTTCTCCTACTGGCGAAAGCATGGGGCCAGCACTCACGGCCAAGGGCGATAAAGCAACAGCGGCTTGGGGCTCTAACAACGAAATCGCAAAAGCCATCCGCGTTATCGAAAACGGAGATATCGATAACATTTCTATGCAGATGGGCGAACAGCACAAGGTCCGTAATTTTTACAACAATATCGTAGCACCCGAGTATGCGCGAGAGATGCCTCAAGTCGCTGACGTGACGATGGACACCCACGCAATTGCTGCAGGGCAACTGATGCCATTAAGTGGAAGCTCTCCAGCAGTCGCTGCAAACTTCGGCTCTGGCGCTCCAGGGTCAGCCGTAACAGGCGCAAGCGGTACGTATGGTATCAACGCCGATGCCTATCGAATGGCGGCTGAACAAGCTGGTATAATGCCCAGAGAAATGCAGTCCGTCACTTGGGAGGCGGTACGCAACCTTTATCCAGCGAAGTGGAAAAATGCCAGTAACAAAGCTGCCATTGAAGGAATCTGGAGCGACTATTCAAAGGGGCGAATCAGCCTCGATACCGCTCGATCGCTCATCCTCGAAAAAGCTGGAGGAGTGGATGTCCCGGACTGGGCTAAAGGACGATCTTCTGCAAATGATGCTCGACCAGCAACTCCCGTTCAACAAAGCAACCTACTTGAGCCTAGCGTACCCCGACGGTCCCCTGATGGAGTGGACGGCAGAGCTAGAGGCAAGTCTGCCTCTCCCGCTGCGGTCGGACTGGGAGCAGGACTTCTAGCAACACAAGCTGAGCCCACGCTCGCAGACTACGGTATAGGCTTGCTCGACGCTGCGGCCAATGCCGGCGCCGCAATGATTGCACCGATCGCAAACGCGCCGCACACGCTAATTCAATCGCTGACTAGCGACATCCCCACAGACCGAATCGATGCATCGAGCCAAGCTCGATTGCAATCGATGGACTATCAGCCACGCACACAGCTTGGTCAGCAAATGAGCGATGAGGGCTTGCAGTTTCTTGGCGGCTTGTTAGCGCCTGCCATGCCGCTTGTCGAACCCATCACAACCTTGTTTGGCCAGCTCCCGCGCCGTGCGCAGCTCGTTGGCGAATCATTATTGGATATGAGCCCCCTATGAGCGAAATAGATTACATCGACGATGACGAGCAGTTCATCGATGAAGACCCAGGCATGGATGAAGAGCAGATTGAATCGATCGCGCGTCTAGCGATTGAGGACGCTGTCGATTTCATCGATAACACGGTCAGCCCTGGTCGCGCAGAAGCCGCCGAGTATTACAACGGCGAGCCATTCGGTAATGAGCAAGAAGGCCGCTCAACTGCGATGACGATGGACGTGCGCGATACCGTGCAAGCCATGCTCCCGAGCTTGATGCGCGTTTTCTGCGGCAGCGATCACGTTGTCGAGTACGCGCCTCACGGGCCAGAAGACGTTGAGGTCGCAAAGCAAGCGACCGATTACGTGAACTACGTGCTTAACCAGGACCAAGACGAGGCGTTTGTCTCGATCATGTACCAGTGTTTCAAGGACGCGCTCGTCAAGGGCAGCGGATTCCTAAAGTATTACTGGGATGAGTCGGACGAGGTTAAGACTTACGAATTAAAAGGACTCGATGACCAGGCGCTTGCGGCCTTAAACGCAGACCCAAACATCGAAGTCAGAATGCTATCTAGCAGCGCGAGCAACGACCAGGTCGATTCGCAAACTGGTCAGCCGCAAGTGCTACATGACGTTTCTGTCATTCACCGAACGGTGAGAGGCAAAGTCAAAGTAGCGGCGGTGCCACCCGAGGAGATTCTCGTCTCGCGTCACGCTCGCTCCTTTGCGGATGCGGATCTCATCGGACACCGCCGCTACGCCACCGTTAGCGAGCTCGTCGAAATGGGTTACGACTTCGACACCGTGACTAACTTTCAAACAGAAGACGATGACTTCACGCTCTACAACGTCGAGGCGCGCGAGCGCATGCTAAGCGAGCAAGACAATCGCGATTATTCAGATGACCCTGCGCGTCGCCGCGTTTTGTACGTCGAGGCGTTCATGCAGATCGACGTTGACGGGGACGGCATTGCCGAACTGCGCAAGCTGTGCTGCATGGGGCCGAACTACGAAGTGATGCGCAACGAGCCCGCCGATGATATTCCCTTCGCTCATTTCTGCCCTGACCCTGAGCCGCATGCTTTCTTTGGTATGTCGATCGCGGACCTCACGATGGACATCCAGCGAATCAAATCGGCAGTACTTCGTGCGAGCCTTGATAGTCTTGCTATGTCTACTCATCCAAGGGTCGGCATTGTAGAAGGGCAAGCCTCGCTCGAAGACGTGATGAACGTCGAGGCCGGCGGCATCATTCGCATGCGCAACCCTGGCGCGGTTGTTCCTTTCACCCTGCCTTACGTTGGCCAGTCGGCATTCCCGATGATGGAGTACCTCGATCAACTCAAAGAGAACCGGACTGGGATATCGAAAGCCGCCGACGGTCTAGCACCTGAGCAACTCCAATCGAGCACGCTCATGGCCGTCCAGCAGACGATCTCAGCGGCGCAGCAACGCATTGAGATGATTAGTCGCCTGTTCGCAGAAAACGGCATGACGCGCCTCTACAAAGGTCTGCTAAGGCTAATCATCCAGTATCAAGATCAGCCGCGCATGATTCGCTTGCGCAACCAGTTTGTGCCTATGTCGCCCGATGTTTGGAACGCGGAAATGGACGTGGTTAGTAATGTCCACCTCGGTCGCGGCTCCGATCAAGAGCGCATGGGCATGTTGCAGCAGGTCGCGCAAAAGCAAGAAATGATCATGCAGCAACTTGGCCCGCAGAATCCAATGGTCAGCCCGACCAACTACTACGCGACGCTCACACAAATGCTAGAGCTCGCCGGGTTCAAGGACATCAACCGATTCTTTATGGACCCAACTCAAGCCATGCAGCAGATGCAGGCCCAGGCGCAACAGCAAGAGCAGCAGCCTGACCCGAACCAGCAACTGATCCAACTGCAAATGCAGGCGCTCCAGGTCGATATCCAGAAGAAGCAAGCCGAGCTGGAACTAGAGCGCGAGAAGATGATGCGCGAAGACGATCGGCGTCGAGATAAGGATGAGGCCGACATGGTCTTGAAGGCTGCAGAGCTTGAAGCGCGTTACGGCGCCCAGGTGAACATCGCTGAGATCAAGGCGAACGCCGATCGAGATCGTGAGGTAGTGAGACAAATTGCGGGTGCGGTGAATGGCCAAGTCTGAGCACCAGTACCTGGAGAACATTCAGAGAATGTTCGATGACCCTGACTTCCAGACTTTGACGGACAGGGTGAAGTACGAATTTTTTGAAGCGTGGCAACGTGAGCGCAAGCCCGACGAGCGGGAACGCATTCACGCGAAATTACAAGCACTCGACCAACTGATCAATGCCATGAGGGCGGCGGCAGACTCGATTGCTTTCGAAAAGCAAAGGAGCAACTGAAATTATGAGTGATAGAATTGAAGGCGAAGAATCTCCAGATCTGGGGATATCTTCAGCGCAAAGCGCGATATTGGATATGTTGTCCCCCTCGGAAGAGGATACGGCAGAAGATTCAGAAGAGCGCGTTGACGAGTCCTATGAGGGCGAGGTCTTAGATGAAGCTGCAGAAGAGTACACCGACGAGGAGCTCGAAGCAGATGAAGAAGAGATCGATCTGGATGATGATGAACAAGAGCCAGACGAGCTTGAGACAGACGGCCAGACTTTCACCGTTAAAGTAAACGGAGAGGAAGTCGAGGTCGCGCTAGACGAGCTCAAGGCAGGCTACTCACGTCAATCAGACTACACAAAGAAGTCGCAAGCATTATCGGAAGAACGCAAGACGTTCGAGCAAGACCGGGATGCTGTGTTACTAGAGCGACAGCAATACGCCCAACTTCTTGGGGCACTGCAGCAACAACTGAACGGAATGGATGAGCCCGCCCCGGACTTCGACAAGATGTACGACGAAGATCCGATTGAGGCGACGCGACTCGAACGCCAATGGCAACAGCGGCAAGCTGCCAAGCAACAGAAAATGCAGGCGATACAACTCGAACAGCAGAGAGTGGAAGAGGCTAATCGACAGTATCAAATGCAGGCAATGCAGCAGGTCTTAGCCGAGGAAGTACAACGACTTCCCGACGTTATCCCTGAGTGGAAGAACGAGGATGTTGCGGCGAAAGAACGTGAAGAGCTCCGTGAGTATTTGATTAACTCGGGTGTTGCAGAAGAAGAATTGCAAGCCCTAGTTCGCGCAAACCACATCAAAGTGCTGCGCAAAGCAATGCTCTACGACCGAGGCCAAAAGCGCGTGAAGCGCGCAACGAAAGACGGCCGTCGATCCAAAGTGGTTAGACCTGGCAGCAGCCAGGCGCAAGCCAAGCCAAGTTCAAGGAAGCAGAAGTCAGCTCGTCAACGTCTTGCTAGGAGTGGTCGCATGGATGATGCGGCCTCATTACTTGAATCGATGCTCTAAGGAATTAATCAATGGCTATCGTAACTAACACTTTCACGAAATATAGTGCCGTCGGCATTCGTGAAGATTTAGCGAATGTAATTTTCAACATCTCGCCCCAAACGACACCTTTCGTGTCAAACATGACCAAGCGTCGCAACGTCAGCAACACTTTCTTCGAGTGGCAGACTGACTCGCTCGCGGCTGCAGCAGCTAACGCACAGATCGATGGTGATGATCTGTCTTCTTACACTGCAGTGACTGCGACTTCTCGACTCGGTAACTACACGCAGATCATGCGCAAGGACTTCATCATTGCTGACAACCTCGGCGGTGCATTAGACCTCGCTGGTCGCCGATCAGAGATCGCTTACCAACTCGCTAAGAAGGGCGACGAGCTCAAGCGCGACATGGAGTTCAACCTTTGCGGCGTGAACCAAGCAGCAGTAGCTGGTAACAACACAACCGCTCGCAAGACTGCTTCTTTGTCTGCGTTCATCAAGACCAACACTTCACGCGGAACAGGCGGTGCAGATCCCACTGTATCAAGCGGCGTAGTTAACGCTGCCGCTACTGACGGTACGCAGCGCGCCATCACTGAAACTCTGCTCAAGACTGTATTGCAATCGGTATGGTCAGAAGGCGGTGAGCCCAAGATGGCAATGGTTGGTCCGCACGTTAAGACTGTGATCTCTGGCTTTGCTGGTATCGCGGCTCAGCGTTACATGGCTCCTTCTGATTCACCCACCACCATCATCGGTGCGGCTGACGTTTACATGAGTGACTTCGGATCTGTACAGATCGTTCCTTCTCGTTTCTCACGAGCACGCGACTGCTACATCGTTGATCCCGATATGTGTGAACTGGCTACGCTGCGTCCTATCCAGAGCGAAGAGCTCGCTAAGACTGGTGACGCAACTAAGTACATGCTTCTCGCTGAGGTCGGCCTCCAGGTCAACCAGGAAGCAGGGCTTGGTGTAGTGGCTGACTTGTCAACCAGCTAGTAGGTGAAAGATGGAACATCGACGCACACTAAACATTGACGAGATCCTTGGCACGCAGACTGATTTTGTCTACGAGTCAGGCGACTCATTGAAGGATGACCAGATCATCATCAGCGAGTCGCAGGACGTGACAGCAATTATCGAAGCGAACAAGCGCTCGGCTAATGAAATCGACAAGCACCAAAAATATGGTGAGTGGTCGAAGGTGGCGTCGATCCCATTGAACCTTTACTACGACTTGAAACGGCAGGGCATCGTTGATGACCCTGCCCGTTTTAAGAGGTGGCTAAACGATTCTGACAATCGGTTTTTTAGGACGAGAGGAGGCCGCGTCTAGTGGCAGTCACGACCTATTCAGAATTGCAGGCAGCGGTCGCGGATTGGCTAAACCGCACCGACCTTACGTCGGCAATCACAGATTTTATTTCGCTCGCTGAAGCAGAGTTCCAGCGAACGATCCGTCATCGAAAGATGATCACTCGCAGCGACGCAACAATCGACAGCGAGTATTCGGCGACGCCGGCAGACTGGTATCAAAGTGTGTCGCTGGTTTTAAAAACAGACCCGGTTCATCCGCTTGAGTATGTAACGAACGAAGCGATGAACGAGCTCAAAAGCTCTAGCAGCGCAACTGGCAAGCCGAACTACTACACGCATGTCGGCACTGAAATCCAAGTGTTTCCTGCGCCAGACGGCACGGGCTATACGGGCGAGCTTGTTTACTACGGGAAGATCGACCCGCTCACTGACAGCAACACAAGTAACTGGTTACTCGATATTGCGCCCGACATTTATCTCTACGGCACGCTGGTACAAAGCGCGCCTTATTTGCGCGATGACGAGCGAACTGGCGTGTGGGCGTCGCTTTATCAAAAAGGAATTGAAGAGCTGATCGTTAGCGATCAGAGAACGCGCGGCCAGACGAGCGTGCGCATGAAGACGAGGAGATTGCAGTAGTGGCATTCACTGATTACCTGGAAAACAAACTGGTCGCGCACACTTTCTCGAACACTGCGTACACGTCGCCCACCACGGTTTACGTTGCGCTCTACACGGTCGCACCGACTGACTCAACGTCTGGCACGGAAGTGAGCGGCGGCGGCTACGCGCGCCAGAGCGCTGCGTTCACAACGACTGGCAACGCAGCAACCAACTCGGCAGCGATCGAGTATCCAACTGCGACCGCCGGATACGGCACCGTTGTGGCTGTCGCGATCCTCGACGCATCGAGCGGCGGCAACATGCTGGCCTACGCCAGTCTCGCGGCCAATAAAACAATTGATACCGGGGACGTGTTCCGAATCCCGGCTGGTGACTTGGATATCACGCTCGACTGATGACTCAACCAACGGGTTTTGGATATGGCTCTTGGAGCGCTGGAAGATATGGTGAATGGTCCTACAAGGACGGCTCCGCGACTGTCGCGGCGAGCTCAGCATTTGCTGCGGATAGTGAACGCGTCCGAGAAGGATCGGCTGCAGGAAGTAGTACGTCGAGCTTCACAAGTGCTGGGCAGAGAGTACGAACTGGCAGCGCGACTGTCGCGGCAGCATCAACCTTCACGGCCTCCGCATCAAGAATCCAGTCAGCCTCTGCGGCAATCGCAGCCAACTCAACATTCACCGCTGACAGCGAAAGAATCCAAACCGGCAGCGCTAGTGCTACGAGCACGTCAAGCGTTACGGCGTCTGGTCAAATCGTTGCGGTGGGCGCTGCGACGATCGCTGCCACATCTACCTTCACTGCCATCGGCGGAGAAGTGGAGCTCGGCGCTGCAGGTATTAGCGCTGTCTCTACGGTTACTGCTAGTGGCGAGCTTAAATGGAATTCACAGGGCGATGCATCGACAAGCTGGAACGATCAGGCAGCGGCTGCAGACACCTGGACAAATCAATCTGCAGCAAGCGATTCGTGGAGCGGGCAATCGGCTGCGTCAACTACCTGGACAAATCAAACAAGCGCTTCGACGGATTGGTCGGAAGCCGCATAGGAGTTAGGGAATGGCATCCACATACGTTAATGACCTGCGAATCGAAGAACAGGCGACCGGCGAAAACAGCGGCACCTGGGGCACCAAGGTCAACTCAGCTTTTTCGCAAATCGCTGAGGCGTTCAGCTATGGCACCAAGCAGCTCGCCGCCGACTCGGATGAAACGTTCACAATGCCAGACGGCACTAGCGACGGCACTCGATCGCTCTACCTAAAGATCACGTCTGCCGGCTCGCTCACTGCGACGCGCACGGTTACGCTTGGCCCTAACACCGTTAGCAAACTTTGGATTATCGAGAACGCTACAACTGGCTCCCAATCGATAACCATCGCCCAGGGCTCTGGCGGCACGGTCACGATCCCGACCGGCGCAGTGAAGATGGTTTACAGCGACGGCGCCGGGTCCGGCGCTGCCGTAGTGGATGCGCTTACTGATGTGTATTTGGCAAGCGTTGATCACGCTGCATTTGGAGATAACAAAAAAGCAGTCTTCGGTGATGGCTCTGACCTTGAAATATTTAGCGACGGTACAAATGGCAGAATCTCATTAAATTCTGCCTCAGGTAATTTAAGGATGCTGGCTGATGAGTTTCAGTTGGCTAATACGGGCTACACAAATTTTTACCTTACAACAACAGCCGCTGACGCTGTTTTACTTTATCATGGAGGGGACCAAAAACTAGAAACCACCTCCACAGGCATCGACGTAACGGGCACTGTGACTGCTGATGGTTTGGCTGTTGATGGTAGTGGGTCTTTCGTAGCTAGTGCTAATGATAGCTTTTTAAGTATAGCCCACACTGGGACAGAGGCAAGACTGTCAGCAACCTACACATCAACTGGCTCTTGGACTCCTATAGTCTTAAGAACACAAAACGAAAGCAGACTTAACATTGCCACCAACGGCGACATCAGCTTCTACGAAGACACTGGCACAACTGCGAAGTTGTTATGGGATGCGTCTTCGGAGTCTTTGACTGTTACTGGCGGCATAATTTCTAACGGTCAGGTTCCTGCTTTGACTGCCTCATCAACATTTAGCGATTACATTGTTGGATACAACAAAGGTAGATTTGCAGTTGTCGGCGATGCGATAGGGACAGCGGGTGAGATAGTTCTTTCACAGTATTCGTCTAATGGTTCGGTTGGTCGAGATGCTGTCACAATAGACTCAAGTGGCAACTTGTTGGTTGGGAAGACTTCTACTGCTTTTGGCACAGCAGGAATAGAGGCACGCTCTGGCGGCACGTTATGGGCTACAGCTAGTGAAACAAATGCGGCATCGTTTAATCGTTTGTCTTCTGATGGAGCAATAGCATACTTCAACAAAGACGGCACACCAGTCGGTAGTATTGGTACTTCTGGAGGCAGACTTTATATCGGCTCAGACGACACATCTATCTTTTTTGACAGCGGCACTTCTCCATCATTAAGACCTCATGGTCCTGCTGACCCTGATGGCGTAATTGATATTGGAGAATCTGGATACCGCTTCAAAGACCTTTACCTGTCAGGCAATGTTAATTTAGGAACAAAAATTACTGCTGCTGGGGTTACAACAACTGTAAATGCTTGGAAGTCTACAAGTAATTCAACATCATCATCTAAACATATGATTTTTGCTAACCCTAACGGCAATGTTGGAGACATAAGAACAAACGCTTCTTCGACAGCTTACATTACTTCATCAGACTACCGCCTAAAGGAAAACGTAGTAGCTATGACAGGCGCTACAGAACGCCTCAAGCAACTCAAGCCTTCACGCTTTAACTTCATTGCAGACCCTGACACAACTGTTGACGGTTTTTTAGCTCACGAAGTGCAAGAAATTGTTCCTGAAGCAATAGCTGGCGAAAAAGACGCAATGATAGATGAGGAGTATGAAGTTACTCCAGCAGTGCTAGATGATGACGGCAATGTTGTTACTGCCGCTATTATGGGTACACGCTCAGTACCAGACTACCAAGGTATTGACCAAAGCAAGCTAGTACCTTTACTGGTAGCAACAATCCAAGAACTTGAAGCACGTATCGCACAACTAGAAGGAGCTAACTAATGGCTACAACATGGACAATCTCAACACTTGAACGTGAGCTATCTGACGGTGGCGTGATCGTTGCCCACTGGCGAGCTACCGATTCTGAAATCGTAGGCGAAGGTGATGACGCTGTAACCTATAGCGCATCATCTTATGGCACTTGCGGCTTTACCTACGACCCATCAAGCCCAGACTTCACGCCTTACGACGATCTTACGGAGTCTCAGGTGCTAGGTTGGTGCTGGGCAAACGGCGTTGACCATGACGCTATTGAGGCATCGCTTGCAGCCAAGATTGAAGCTGACAAGAACCCAACTCAAGCGAATGGAGTGCCTTGGTAATGGACCTTTGGACAGCTATCAATATTGCGACGGCGGTGGTGACCTTGGCGAGTGCGGTGGCGGCTGTGACCCCAACAAAGGCAGACGATGCGTTTATTGCAAAGTATGTTAAGCCGATTATTGACGCGCTTGCGTTAAACGTCGGACACGCTAAGAAGTGACTAGGGAAGAGCGCAATCTCGCTGTCCAAGCCCTAGAGCAAATCGCCAAGCATGAAAAAGAGTGTGGCGAAAGGTGGGCAGAGGCAATAGTAGAAATGCGGGAACTGCGCAAAGTAACCGACTCGCACGCAGCGCGTTGGGAAAAACTAGCATGGCTAGTGGTGGCAACAGTAATCACAACAGGAGCGAGCGCTTGGACTCTTATGTTGAGATGAACAATGGCAATAGCAGAGGTAGTGGCTGTTCTGACGGCCGTCAATTCGCTGGCGAGCGCCGTTTCCGAAAGCGCCGGGCATGCATCGAGTCTTTCGACAATTGTTGGACGCCTATGCAATACGCAGGAAAAGATTCACGAGGTAGAAAAGAAGCACGCTGGCAAGCTGGACCAGAAAAGCGCGCTGGATATTGCTTTGTCGAAAAAGCGAGCTGCCACGATTCAACAGCAACTAGCCGATCATTTGAGGATGGCTGGCTTGCACGATGTTTTGCACGACATGAATCAAATCATGGAAGAGCAACGAGCGGCGCAAGCAAAAGAAATGGCGCGATTGAAGCGCGCGCAGAAAGAGCGAGAAGAACTAATCAATTTTGTCGGCCAGATGCTTGGCATCGGCGCGACAGTATTAACGTTAGCAATGGGAACACTATTCCTCGTTATTAACGTCTTCTAACGACCCGTGCCGTCCTGGCACCGACCTTGGCGCACCCGCGCCCGATCAACGACATATTTAATTTAGCTGCTAAGGAGCGAGCGATGGATAACGTTGTGATTGATGGTAATGAAATACAAATCGAAGACCTGAGCGACGAAGGCAAGGCGCAGGTCGGAAGGATCATGGAGCTGCGAAACGAATTAGGTCGGTTGGACATGCAGCGACAAGAACTGCATGTGGTAATCAACGCTTATGCGAACAGCATTAAACAATCGGTTGCGGAGCAGGAAGAAGAGCCGCAGATCGAACTGGTGAATTGATGGCGATACTCGGCGAGCTCATAGCCCCGGCAACAAAGCTACTCGATAAATTTATACCCGATGCAAGCGAGAAGCAGCGCATCGCGTTTGAATTATCGACGCTCGCCGAACGCCATGCGCAAGAGCAAGCGCTCGCGCAGATAGAGCTCAACAAGCAAGAGGCGCAAGGCAACTGGTTTCAGTCATCTTGGCGCCCGGCCATCGGCCATGTTTGTTGGATCGGGCTTGCTTACAACGTGATTGCGCAGCCGCTGCTCAGCGTGTGGTTTGAGATGCCGCCAGTGAACAGCGACCTGCTTTACCCGGTGATGCTCGGCATGCTTGGTATGTCGGGCATTCGCGGAGTCGAAAAGATTAAGGGAGTGGCGAAGTGAAGTACTTCCATCCTGACGAGTTCAGATGTCAGCACTGCGGCAATGCGGGCATCAAGTTCTCGTTTACCGAAAAACTCGATGACATCCGCGAGGAGTGCGGCTTCCCGTTTTTGATTAGCAGCGGTTATCGATGCCCGGAACACCCCATCGAGGCTCGCAAAGAGAAGCCTGGCTCGCACGCTGCCGGCTACGCGGCGGACATTGCGGTGACCGGCGAGCAAGCGCTACGCGTGATCGAGGTCGCGCTACGTCATGGAATAAAACGAATCGGCGTTAACCAAAAAGGGGGTGGTCGATTCATTCATTTGGATACGGACCCCGATCGGCCGTCTCCCGCGATTTGGAGCTACTAGCTTATGGCTTTGATTGCACTAGACATCCCGCCAGGCGTCGTTAAAAACGGCACGAATCTGCAGCAGGCCAACTCTTGGAACGACGCGAATCTCGTTCGCTGGTACGAGGGCAGCATGCAGCCCGTAGGCGGCTGGAGAACGCGCACAAGCAGCGCGATGACAGGGGTATGCCGTGCGTTGATCACGTATCGGGACAACGCTGGTAACCGCCGCACGGCCGCAGGAACGCATAGCAAGCTGTACGTCATTGATGAGTCAAATACTGTGCATGACATCACGCCGACCGGCTTTACTGCCGGCGCCGCTGACGCTGTGCAAAACCTCGGCTGGGGATCGCTCACTTGGAATGCAAACGAGTGGGGCACGCCGCGCCCAGACACCGGGCCGTACACGCCGGCCACAACCTGGTCGCTCGACACCTGGGGCCAATACTTGGTCGGCTGCTCAACGTCGGACGGCAAGATTTACGAATGGCAGAACAACACATCGACCGCAGCCGCTGTCATTACAAACGCCCCGACGAGCAACACGGCGATTATCAGCACGGACGAGCGATTCATATTCGCGCTTGGCGCTGGCGGAGAAGGCAACCGGGTAGAGTGGTGTGATCAGGAAGACAATACAACTTGGACGGCCGCAGCGACTAACCAGGCGGGCGGATTCACGCTCGCAACGGGCGGCAACATCATCACCGCCGAATCGATGCGCGGCGAAACGCTTATTCTGACTAACGTGGACGCGCACGTCGCGCGTTACACTGGCCCGCCCTTTGTCTTTTCTTTTCAGCGCGTGGGCACGGGCTGCGGCGTAGCCTCAGCGAACGCTGTAGTGCGCGCTGACACGTTTGCAGCCTGGATGGGTACTAACTCATTCCACATTTACGATGGCGGCGTGAGAGCTCTGCCAAGCGCTGTGGGCGATTTTGTCTTTAACGACATCAACGACGCGCAGCGATCAAAAGTGTATGGCGTGTTAAACAGCAAATTTAGCGAGTGCTGGTGGTTCTACCCATCAAGCGACTCGACCGAATGCAATCGCTACGTCGCTTGGAACTACCGCGAAAACTACTGGACCATCGGTGAGCTCGCGCGCACAGCAGCCGCCGACGTTGGCGAGTTTATCTACCCAAACTACGTAAGCGCGGATGGCTACCTCTACGAGCATGAAGTCGGTTTCTCTTATGACGATGCGACCGTATTCGTTGAGAGTGGGCCTGTGCTGCTCGGACAGGGCGATCGATTGATGGTTGCCCGCACGTTGATCCCCGATGAAAAAACGCAGGGCGACGTGAAGGCGACGTTCAAGACGCGTAATTATCCGAACGCTAGCGAGTCGAGTCACGGCCCGTACACGATGGCGAACCCAACGAGCGTGCGGTTCCAGGGTAGGGAAGTGGCCATGCGGATCGTCGGTAACGTCGCAACGGATTGGCGGGTTGGCACGATGAAACTCGATGTTGTACCAGGGAGCGCACGATGATCCTTCCTAACGCAACAGAAAAGTACGACGCCAAGCAGATCAATCAGATGAATCTCTTGATCGAGCAGGCCGACCAACTCAATCACAAGCGCAATCAAGATGTTGAGGTGGGCGACGCGCGATTGATTTTGAAATCTCCCAACGGCACGCGCTATTCGATCACGGTCGATAACAGCGGCAATTTAGGAGCGACGGCAATATGAATGTAGATGACGCGATGAGCGCAAAGACAAGCCTGGAGGCAATGCTGCCTTACAGGATTTTGCTGCAGTCAGCGCTAGACCTTAGCGGCGGCACGCACACGTTCGAGGACGTGGTCGAAGCAGTCGATGAGGGGCTGATGCAGTTCTGGCCAGCAAGCGAGAGCTGCCTCGTCACCCAGCTCATCGTCTATCCGCAGGTGAGAGCCATTCACATATTCCTGGCGGCGGGCAACCTAGAGCAGATCAAAGATTTCGATGAGTCACTCGATGACTTTGCTAGACAGCTCGACGCCGAATTCATCACGCTTAGCGGCCGAAAGGGCTGGCAGCGCACACTAAAAGACATCGGCTACCAAACGAGCCACGTCACCATGTACAAGGAGGTTCCTAATGTCGATGGGTAAAGGACCAGGCGGGGGCGGTTTTAGTATTCCGACCTTCACGCCGCAAACGCCCTACACGCCGACGATGCCGTTTCAGCCATTTGAGCCACCTCGGCAGCAAAGCTTCGGAAGCTACAATCCGATGATGGATATGTACGGCTCAACGACGCGCGTCATGCAGCCGATGCCGAACTACTTTTCTCAGTTCTCGGTGCCCGGTGGTTACCAAAGTCAAGCGCCAGCACCCGCACCGCCGCCCGCGCCGTTGCCGCCAATACCAACGCCGCAGCCAAACCCGTACATCCCGGCGCCGTTTAATCCGTTTCCTCTTAATTTAGATTTCGGTTACTACAACGGTATGCCGATCACGGACGAGACGTACAACTCAGAGCCGCCTCCGCAGCAGCCGTCGAACAATTTTCAAATCGACCTAGCGCCGCCGCCATCTAACTTTTATGGCGGCATTAACCCTGGCGGTATGTACACACCAGCGACTTATGACGATTCAGATAGAACGCAGATAACTGACGCGCAAATAGACAACCTGTTTGGCAGCCGCGGCGGCCTGTTTACGCAGCAAGCAGATCCTGCCGCAGAAATCAGCAGTATGTTTGGCAATATCAGGCCATCGATCACAGCAGAAGAGACTGGCATCCCAGCGAGCGACTTCGTAAATCCTGGCAGACCACAGTCAACGCTTAACCTATCGCAACCCGGAAGGGGCACGTCTGGATTACCGCAAACGAGGAACGAGCTGCGCATGCCGATTCTTGATGCATTAACGGTCGGTAGGAAAGACCCTGCACCAGCAGTAGCGCCGACACCCGTTGCGCCGCCACCGCCACCACTACCTGACCCTGGATTCGGCGGATACGTGAACAATATACGCATCTCTCCCTTTATGGGCGGTTTTAACTTCGGAGGGCTTTTCTAATGAGCTTCGGAAAAAGTAATCAATCATCGTCGCAGGAGATGGACCCCCAAATCAAGGGCGCGCTGCTCGACGTTTTTAACAGAGGCAGACAGCTCTCTTACACGCCTTACAACCCGTACCAGTTTGCAACGGTCGCGCCTATGTCGCCTTTCCAGCAGCAAGGAATGCAGGCGACTGTCGATGCTGCCAACGCAGGCTTAGGCCGAGGAGAGATGCAAGATGCGATTAACGCAGCACGCGGCGTTGCGCAGTATCGGCCTGGTCAACTGCGCGGCATGGACGTAAGGCAACAGGGACCAATTGATGCTGTCGATGCAGGCGACGCTGCAGGAATGCAGCGAGCATCAGCCATGCGCCTCGGCACTAACTTCACCCCAGGCACTGCATCGGTCGGAACCGTTAGTACATCGATCGATGCGGGCGACGTTTCGGCGTCTCCAATTAGTACTGGTTATGGCGTTGACCCTGCTCGCATTAATCAAGCGCAAGCGCTCGACCGATTCAAAGGCTCGATTTCTGGCGGCGCGGGCGATCGAATTACCGGGGCAATCACGGCTCCTACTGCGGGGACAATCACAGCCCCTACTATTCAGGCTGGCGATACAGTGACGGAAGATACAGTAACCGCCGGCAGATTTGCTGATACAAATATCGATCCGTATATGTCTCGCTTTCAGACCGGCGTGATTGACGCAGCGCTGGGCGACATCGAGAGACAGCGCAAGATCCAGCAGAACCAGAACAAAGCAGCCGCAGTGGCCGGCGGCGCCTTTGGCGGCGACCGACAGGCCATCCTCGAAGCCGAGACAAACCGCGCAGCGCTTGAGCAATCGGCGCGCACGGCAGCGCAACTTAGGCAATCAGGCTTTGAGTCGGCAGCACGGCTTGCCGAGGCAGACCTCGCAAGACAGACCGACGCCGCTCGCGCTAACCAACAAGCAGCGTTACAGGCTGACCTTGCTAACCAGGCGACGGGACTGGACGCAAGCAAGGCCGGCGGGCAGCTCGGCCTGCAAGCGCAAACAACGTCAGCGCAACTCGGCCTGCAAGGCGCGCTAGCGGCGCAGGACGCCAATTTGCGTAGGCAGCTTGCTAATCAACAGGTCAGCGTTGGTGATGCTGAGCGAGCCATGCAGGCTAGCTCAACGATGGCCGCTAATCGATTGCAAAATCGGCAGCAAGAATTGCAGCGCAGGATGAGTAATGTCGCGCAGGCAAACGAAATGAACCGCGCGAACCTCAACGCCCGCATGCAGGAACAGCAACTGCGCCAGCGAGCCTTGACGGCTAACCAGGATGCAGGATTGCAGGCACAGCTTGCTAATCAGCAAACCGCGCTCGCAGAAGGACAAGCCGCCAACCAGGGCAGGCTACAAACGCAGGCGCTTGGCGCGCAGGCAAGTCGAGCGAACCAAGATGCTGGCTTACAGGCACAACAACTCGGAGCCCAGCAAGCCCGTGCGAACCAGCAGGCGTTCTTGCAAGCGTCGCTCGCTAACCAGCAGAACCGGCGTCTGTACGGTTTCCAAAATCAGGACGCGGCGCTACAAGCGCAGCTTGCGAACCAGCGCACGGCGCTCGATCAGGCAAGGCTCGATCAAGCGCGACGCATCCAGAACCAAGACGCCAGCTTCCAGCGACAGCTCGCCCAGCAAAATCTAGGGCTGCAAGGAGCCGCGCAGCGGCTCGCTGGTGCTCAGCAGCTTGCTGGGCTTGGCCAGGATATGCGCGGGCTAGCGTTTGCAGACGCGGCAGCTCTGCAAGGGGTAGGAGATACGCAACGGCAGTTCGCGCAGCAACTGCTCGACGATCAATACCGTCGATTCCAAGAGGCTCAGAACTACCCATTCAGGATGTTCGATGTCTTGAGAAGCGGCGCAGGCATGCTGCCTAACCCAACGATGACGAGCTCGTCAGGAAGATCAACAAACCTCGGAATCTAAGTAATGTTTAGTTTAGCGAACATAATTAAGCGCCGACTGGCAACGAAGATCGGCGACAAGATGGAAGACATCACTGCCGGCAAAAACTTGCTTGATGATCCATCGCAAATCGGCGGCATGATCAAAGACAGCATCATGAATCGACCGACCATCGCTGCAGCCACTATGAGCGATGAAGAGTACGAAGAGTATCTGCGTCAACAGATGATGCAGCGTGGTGGTATGGCCGGTGGGAATCCCTACATGGCGCAGATGCCTGCGCTCGACATGCCGCCCGTTGGCTTAGCGCCGACTGGGGGCTTTGTTGGCCAGACGCCTAACTACCTCAACTTCGCGCAGCAAAGTTTGGGAGGTCCGTACTGATGGAAAACCAATTGCCTTTCGATATCAACTCGCTGACGCCAGAGCAAAAAGCGATTGTCATGGAGCAACTCATGCAAGCCGGCGGTCAGCCGCAGCAACAGCAGGGCAACTTTGCGACTAACCTTTTTCAGAGGAGGATTCTGCAGCCATTACAAGTAAGGCTGGGGATGCGTGACTCGCCTCAAGATGTGCTTAGGAAGCAGCAATCGGTATTGAATCAGTTTCAAATGCAAGACCTTATTGCTGATCAGTCGCGCCGAAACCAAGCGGCCGAGTATATTGCAGGGCTCGATGCAGAAAGCGCTAAAGCGCTCGGTTTGAATCCAGCGCAACTTGCGCTTGCTCAAGCAAATCCGATAGAGGCTTACGACGATATCGTCAACAGGGCGTTTTCTCGCGAAACTTACAGCACAACTCCGCAGTACGGATTTACTAAAGATAAAGCTCGCATCGCTTATCAGCTTGGTGATCGAGGCGGCATGAAAATTATCGATGTCACGCCTACACCAGACACTTACACGGTCGATACTGGCGCAAGTATTCAGATCCTTAGCAGGCTGGATAACACGGTCATTGACACAATTGAAAAAGAAATGACGCCGGATCAGGCAGCGCGTGCGCTAATCGAGAAAGATAGAAAAACTAAAGAGGACAAGAACAGATTAGTAACCCGCGCAAAAAACCTTCGCACTGAGTTTAATAACATTACCAAAGAAATGCGTGACGTTGGTTTGGCTTACGGAAAAATTCAGGCGTCTTCGACTGAGCCGAGCGCAGCAGGCGACATCGCGCTTCTAATTAACTACATGAAGATGCTCGATCCCGGATCGGTCGTAAGAGAAGGGGAGTTCGCGACAGCACAAAACGCTGGCGGCGTGGAGGCAAGAGTACGAGCGACTTACAACAATTTGTTGCGAGGAGAACGCTTAACAGAGGGCCAGCGGGCAGATTTCTTAGCTTCTGCCGGCAGAGTACTCGTGCCCTATCGCGATGAGTTCGAGGCAACCAAGCTGCGGTATTCCGCCTTAGCAGAAAGAGAGGGCGTCGCCCCTAGTGATGTCGTTATCAATGATCCGTTTAGCGGGTTTGGCGTTATTGAAAGAAATAGGCAGTGGTATATCGATCGAGGTTATACGCCACCAAAAGGTATGAAGTAATGGCAACGCAATTAGAAATACTTTTAGAAAACATCGCTATCGCTGAAGCAAACGGTGCGAGCCCGAGAGATATCGAGGGGATGGTTTCCGATTTCGGGTACACAAAGTCTCGCTTTGAAAACGCCACCAAACGTCTTGCTGAAAGTGGCGGCAAAGTAACTCCTTCTAATGCGTTATCGAACACCCTGCGCGGTTTTACGCTCGGCGCGTCTGACGCAATCGAGGCGGGCGCTCGATCGCTTGTGGGACCAGAAACCTACTCACAAGAAAGGGCTGCAATCAGACTCGGTGAAGAGGAGTATGCTGAGGACTATCCCGGCAGAAAGTTTGCCCAGGAGTTCGCCGGTGCAATACCAACAAGTATCGCTGCATCACTGGCGGTGCCAGGATCTGGCGCTGCGGTACAGACGAGCCGATTGGCTAACTTTATGCGCGCAGCGCCCGTAGCAATGGGCGAGGGCGCGGTAGCAGGTTACTTTGGCGGAGACGCTGACCCGCTCAGCGCTGATGCACTGGGAGACGCTGCTATCGGTGCAGGTGTGGGAGCCTTGTTCCCAGCGGCAGGTAGTGCGATCGGAGCAGGGAAGGACGCAATATCACCTGCATTCTTGAACAGCGCGCAAGAACGCATTGTGGGGGAAGTGCTGCAGAACGCTGCAACGAATCCGCAAGCTGCCGCTCGTAACCTTGCAGAAAACGCAGAGGTGTTAGTGCCAGGTAGCGTGCCTACGACCGCGCAAGTAGCGCGCGATCCAGGGCTTGCAAGTTTCGAGACAGGCGTGCGTGGACTAGATCAAAGCGGCCGCATTGCTCAAAGAATCGGCGAGCAGCAGACCGCACGTGCAGTAGAAATGCAGAGGCTTGCAGGTACTGAGGATGACCTAGCTCGATTGCGAGATTATAGAGATATGCAAACGGCGCCGATGCGTGAGCAGGCGTTTAGTCAAGGCGGCATCATCGACAACCCCGCTGACATTATCGAATCTTTTACTGCGCTCGCTAATCGCCCTGGAATCAAAGGCAGGCGGTCGGTAAGAAAGATTATTGAGCGGTTTCGAGACGATGTAAAAATGCTCGCAAAAGACCCGGATGATCCTGACAACTTGCTGCCGATTGATCCGCGCGACCTTTACGCTGTGAGGCAAGAAATCGGCGACTTGATGTCTGGTCGTTTGCAAACAGATGAGGCTTCCGTTGCAAGGCTTTCAAAGGCGGAGCTTACCGAGTTAAAGCAACTTATTGACGATGAGATTGAGCTTGTTGCGCCGGGCTTTCAAGATTACTTGCAAACTTATGTAGCGAAGAGCAGGCCGGTAAATCGAATGGAAACAGTGCAAGACCTACAGCGCCGAGCGCAGGTCGGTACTGATCTACAGACCTTAGAGCCTGTGCTGAGCCCGTTCAAAATGCGCAATGCGATCAACGCAAGAAAGCGAGACTTCGATCGATTACCGCAGTCAAACAAGAAGCGTGTCAACGCAATCATGCGTGACCTTAATCGATCGACGGCCGCGACAGCACCTGGCGTGAAAGTACCAGGTAGCGACACGTTTAAAAACTTATCGATGGCTGCGGCGATAGGGCGGATCTTCGGTGACAACGCATCAGACTCAGCAATACCGTCCGGTTTGATGTCGCCATTTAGGACGCTTTACGGCATCACCAACTCCGATGAGAAAATGACAGAACTACTGGTGCAGGCTATGCTTGATCCAGAACTGTCAGCAAGACTGTTGAGCAGGGCTACAGAAGAAAACGCTAACAACTTCGTAAACGCTTTGCGCAGGAGGATGCCCGCATTTTTCTATGGTCAAGGCGCCGCGATGGTTGGATTGAACGTAGATTAACTACGGCAAAATTGCGGCAAATAATCGACGAGCCCAGTAAAAATGGGCTCTTTCGATTCCGGCCCTGGGCACCACGACCCTCCCCGCATATTCCCCCTAAACTCCATAAAAGCCCATAAAACAAGGGTTTACGGGGCTTCTATTCTACGCCGTTTTCGCTTATAACCACATTTCCCCATATTTTTACGGCGCCAATTACGGCAAATTACGGCAGAAATTACGGCAGGAGCGAGCGTGAAGGGAACATTTAGAAAGCGAGGGGATCGCTGGGAGGCCGGCGTTATGGTCGGCGGTCAAAGAAGATCTAAAACATTCGACACTAAGCGACTGGCGCAAGCCTGGGTCGCGGAGATGGTGACAAAGGACACTGGCGTCGCGCTTTTGAACAGTACGCTTGCCGATCTTAGTGCGCGCTACGAGCGGGAGGTGAGCGAAGCGAAGAAAGGCGCCAGGTGGGAGATGATTCGCTTAAAGATGTACGAGCGCGATTATCCCAAGCTATTCGCTCGCAAACTTTCTAGCATTCAGCGTGAGGACATCGAGCAGCTAATCGATGACCGGCTAAAGCAGGTGAAGCCGAGCACAGTCAATCGTGACCTCAACCTTATCGCTAACTTATTCACGCAGGCGCGCCGCTGGCGCATGATGACGCACAACCCGATGGCAGACATTAAGCGACCGAAAGATCCGCCGCCGCGCGACAGGCGCATCTCGCAGGAGGAGATCGATCGATTGCTTGTTGCCCTTGATCACGTTGACGGCGCGCAGCCCAGAACGCAAAGACAGAAAGTCGCGACAGCATTTCTGATTGCGCTTGAGACGGCGATGCGCCAGGGCGAGATCTGCAAGGTGACGTGGGATGACGTGCATCTTGATGAGCGCTACGTTTTTCTGCCGCACACCATTACGAAGACTGGTGTGCAGCGCAACGTGCCTTTATCGAAAGAGGCAGTGCGTTTGATCGGCACATTACCAAGAGAGAAAGAAGAGATGCTCGGCGTGTCAGCCGGCGTGGTCAGTACAATGTTTAGGAAAGCAGTCGCTGACTCAGCGATCGATAACTTGACGTTTCATGATAGTCGGCATGAGGCAACGACTCGGCTTGCTCAGAAACTGCTGGTGTTAGATCTTGCTCGCGTAACCGGGCATCGAGACATTAAGCAACTCATGACCTACTACAATAAAGATGCGCGCGAGCTCGCAGACTTGCTCTAGCCTTTGGCCCAGCGCACTACTTCCGATTTGAGCCAAACGAACCCGGTGCCGCGCGGCTTGGGAAAGCTATCTAGTTTGCTGACCGTGTCGCGGAAGTAACGACGATTGAAATGCAAGTAGGCAGCACACTCGTCAGTGTCCCATAACACCTCGTCCTCTCGCGGCGCCTTCGCGATCACGTGCGCAATCTTTTCTGCGAGCAGATCGTAATCGATTTCTAACTCCACAGAATCACTCCCGTGGCGAGCACGCAGAACGCCAAGAACAGCAAGTGCAGAGGGAATGGCTCCGGGTTATCGCCCCAGCGGCGGCGTCTCATAAATCGCATGTGCCGTCCTCGCAGGTTGCTTTAGCTAGGTGCGCGCTTAGCTTTGGGTCTTCGACTTCTTCGCTTAGTACAACGTCGCGCTCATCGCTGAACGGTTTGAACTGATGCTCTGTACGGAACTGCTCTTCCTCGGACGCGGGCTCAGCTTCGAGCTCCATCTGAATTGCGATCTCGGCGTAGTGAATGATCTTGCGCAAGTCTTCGACATTCGGTCGAGCAACGCCATGTCGCCTAATCGTCCTGTATCGGCAGGCGTACTTGATGATATTGCTCGCGATCGGCGACAGGCCGTTCTTCTCGCAAAACACAATCGGCTGAATCTCGAACGACTTGTAATGCGTCCCCCCAATTTGTCTGTCCAATGCACTCATCTGCTTGCTCCTCTATTGTGTAATCGTTTCGCCAGGCTTTGCCTAACCACGCTTGCGCGCCACGCGCCTGGAACATTTCTACATCGGTGATCTTGTGCTTCACGCGACAAGACCGGCACACGCCAGTAGTGCGACGCACGATCTGCCCGCACAAACAGCGCTGGTAATACAGCTTGTTGAATTCCTCAGTACTCACCGAGGCTGTCCTTAAAGTGCTCACACTCATTTTTTTTCACCGTAAATTCGACCGGCGGCACACTCTGATAAACGGCGCACCAGTCGATAATCATCTCGTCGCAGTAATAGCAGGACGGGTAATCGTGCATGCGCTTAATGGGGATCTCGTTGCGCGTGCCTTCCTTCTTCTTGGTACGCTTTTGCAAGTAGCACCCCCAGCATGTCTTGGTTGAGCTTTAGTCGCTCACTAATCTCGCGCATTAGTTCGAGAATCTCTTCGACATCCTGCTCTTCTAACTCAATCATCATCTTTCTCACCCCACTACCTCCGCGCCGAATTCCTGCTTGAGCGTGTCCACGATCGGATCGCCAAGAACGCTCACGTCGATCACCTTGGCCATCTCTTTCGACGTGAAGCCGCCTTCGCCATTCACAAACTCAGCGCCGGTCGATTTGTTGCGATAGCGCACAGCGTCATCGTCGCCATCAATGCATTCGGCCCAGTTAGTGAGCAGGGCAGGAATGAACAAGTGCTGATCGCAGCCGAGCCGCTGGTCTTCTTGGTTGAGGTCTTTGCCGTGCTTGCTGCATGACCAGCGTGCGTCGCCGTCCGTCTCTGGCGTTGAAAAACAGCACGTCCTGCAATTGGCTTGCGGGACTTGATTGCCGTGGCACACGTTGCTCTGGTCGCACCACTTGCACTTATAAAACGCGGGATCGTGACTAATGCCCTCGGGCGGTAGATCGCTCGTAATGATTCGCTCTGCTTTTGCGAGCAAACCCTCGGCGGTCTGCTTGTCGTACTTCACGCGCTCAAAGTAGAGCTCATCGTCATTTTTATTCACGGCCTGGTACAACGCGCGGTCGATGTTCATGAGGTGCATATACACCTGCATTTGCGCGTAGTGCTCAGGCTTTGATTCCTGCACACCCTTCGATCGCACGTTTTTGAAGGACTTGTCGTTGTGCGTCTTTTGCTCGCTAACGTGCGGCGCCTTGGGCGCTTCAACCAACCCCTGCACTACGCCATCAAGCGAGCCGCCAAAGTGTCCACCGACGGCCTCTACGCGCCATTGCTGATTCGTGTCCGGGTCAACGTCCCACACATTCAGGCCAGCCTGGCGCAGTAAAAAATTAAACACTTCCTCCTCACGGGCGCCGCGATTAAAGAGACGCAGCAGGCGAGCAGGATGTTTGGTTTGCGCGGCCCATCGAAAAATAAACCACAGCTTTCTCTGGCACTCATCACCGATCAGGCTTGCCCCAAGGTGCGCTCGGCCACCGCCATTGGTGGCCTGCGCTTCCTCGGTCGCTCGCTCAACAAGCTTGAGGGTGGTGTGCTGCTCTTCCGGCAGGGCAACCATGCGCCTACTCCCAGGGTTTTTTGCCGGGGGCTGGCGCAGCAGGAGCGGCGGCAGCGGGAGTCGCGACAGCAGCAGGGGCTGCGGGCGCTGCGGCGGGCGCGGAGCGGCCGGCCGGGGCGTAGGCTTTGATTTCGTTCGAGTCTTCGTAGCCGTTATCGCCTTTGCGGATCGTCACGGTGACCATCACTTCCTTGTAGTGCAGCTCCTCCGTGTCGCTGATCTTGTCCACGCCAACTGCGCGACAGATCGACGCGAGGTCTTGCTGCGCGATCGACACGGCCGTCGGGTTAGGGTTGACCAAATTCAATCGATCCCAGATCTTTCGATCAGCATGCTGACCATCGATGATCTCCCACACCAACTGCAGATACTGGCCAGTGCCAGCGCGCGTTGGCTTCATTTCACTTTCAGTGATCATCGCCTTGTAATCGCCCGCAGGAATGGGGGCGTACTTGTTCGTTGCGGGCGCCGCCTCGGGCGCGCTACTTACGTCAAATGCAAAACTCGTCATTTCGTTTCTCCGTTGATTGCTGTCGCTATTGCGTCTTGGAATGCCGACCAGGAAAGGTCGATCTCGTCGGGTAGCCCGTAGCGATTCTTCGCTACAAAGCCAGGCTTCTCGTTCGCGCACAGCACACGCTCGCCAGTACTGACGCCGCGCACGCGCGTTTGTCCAAAGCCTTTGTCTTCTTTCTTCGTTACCACTACATGCTTCGCGAACAGCACGGCATCGACACTCTCTTGCACGAGGCCGCTCGCTTTGTTGTGAAGTTTTATTTCGTATCGGTCGTAGGTGTCGCTATCGGGCGACTCAAACTTACGGATGTGGGTATGGGCAATCATGATGACCGCCATGCCTTTTTTAGCGCGGAGCGCGTTCAGCGCCGCCATGAGCTCGCGCCAATAATCGAGCGCGAACACGTAGCCCTTGCCGTAGCCAAGTTTCTCGATCGAGTCGATGCCTTGGGTCTTACAAACCTCTTTCCAAATGATCGGTTCGAGATGATCCAGACTATCGATGACGAGTGTTTCGTAATCGTGCTCGTGCTCAATGAGAGTCGCGATAGCCTCTAGCGCCTCGGCAAAATCTTTGACCTGCGGGAACGCGTTGATCTCAAGTGTGCCTTCTCCGGCCTCAGTTTGCAGGAACACGGGGTTCGGGGCTTGCGCGCCTAGCGTTGTTTTACCGACGCCGGCTTGCCCGTAGACCACGATGAAGGGCGGCTTAAGACCGCTAGTCTTTTTGATTGCGGAGAGATCAAATGCCATCGTCATTCGCCTCCACCGTCACGTTTGGTTTCGCAGGCGTTGCCGTCAGCGCTTCAGCGAAAATCGCGTACACCTCGGGCTCGTTGTTGCGCAGGTACTTCAAGCGCGGTTCATCGAGCAGTTCTTTGACCTTGAGAGGTAATAGCGCCTCGGGAATCTGATTGCGCACCTTCAGCAGCTTGGTGCCATCGAGTTTGTAATTGTTCTTTTGCTTAAGAACAATCTTTTTGCCCATTGGGGTGCGCGTGGTTGCGCTGCCATCCTCGCGCGACTTGAGCAGGGGGATAAGGCTTCGCTCAACTTTGAGCAGGGCTTCTTGGTTTTGGCGGATGACCTCTTTCAGCATCAGCCATTGATCAGCTAACGCATCGACGGAGGGTTGGTTATGTTGCGGGACGCTTTGTAGGCCCATTTCGGTTCGCTCCTTTCATCAAACTGAGAAGGAGCATAACCGAATGGTATACAAGTGTCTACTATGGGTTACACAGCAGTATTAGGGGAAGGTAGAGCGACAAGAGGCGTGAAAACCGCGTAGCGCTCTGTCGAGACAGCGAGGTCAATCATTTCTTCTTTAATGTCGCTTTCGAGTTCAAAGTTAAATTGCTTATTATCAGTGCGAATAACAAAATGCGTTTTGTTGAAATCGAACACAGCCATCGCGAAATTCGACCGCGTCCAATCGTTCTCAAATCCTGGCGCTCGATTTTTGATGACGCGACGATGCACTTCTGACTTCATAAAATTTTTACAAGCAACGCCCGGAAGCTTGCCTTCGGTGTATTTACAAACTGTCTCGTGCCAAATTTCTATGCCGTCTTTTGCCGTGCTGCAATAAACCATGTCGCCCATAAAAATTTTGTTTATAGAGTTATAAATGAAGCTGCGAGCCTCTGTGGATAGGTTTCTAGGTATCTCCATTACTAATCTTGCTGACCCCCATCTTCATAAATTGTTGTTTTACACTCAACAGCGCCTCGTATTGGCCGTCGCTGAGCAGCTCGATGTCTTGAAATGCGTCTAGTCGCTCGCTCTTCAACGACTTTTCTGTTCTAAAAAATACTTCATCGATTAACCAGGCTGGCTCAACCGCGAAGATCTTGCACAGCGCACTAATAACCTCCATTGGTGGTAGCCGGAAGCGCCCCGTCATTTTTGGCTGCTCCCATTTGGCTATTGCGTTATGAGTCACATCGACTCCATGTTTCTTTAACTCCTCCGCCAACGAACGAAGCGACATCTCGCGCGCTGTTCGGAGCGTTTTGAGTCTTTCGTGGAAAGGCACTCTGCCCATACCAACCTCTTGTTGTAAATGTCCTGACAGTAAACCAGAGGTTGCACCTAACTGTCCACTAAAATAGACACCTGTTTTGCATGTCAACCAAAGTGTACTAAAGTGCGCAAATCGAAACACAATGGAGCAGCGAGATGACACCCCCATGCATTTGGAATGAGATCAACGTGAGCCGACTAGCGAAGTCGTTGGATGTTGCGCGGATGACTATTTACAAATGGAAATCGAGCGAGAGGGGTATCCCAGCCGAGCGCGCGATCGAGATCGAGGAAATCACGGGCATCAAGCGTGCGCGCTTACGTCCAGATTTGTGGCCGGCAGATGAGTGAGGCGCTTGTGACGAGGAATGAAATGGCTTGGGATCTATGGCAGCGAGGGCTCACCGTCCTGCCGGCGCATCCTATACAGAAGCGACCGCTCGTAAGCTGGGAGCGATACCAGGTCGAAGAGGTCAGCGAAGACCTCATGAACTATTGGACGAGCTCAGCCAAATTCGCTGAATGCAATTGGGCACTTGTCACCGGCAAGGAATATGTAGTAGTCGATGCTGACTCTCTCGATGCCATGATATGGGTTGATAACAATCTGCCTTGGACGCCGCTCAAGGTGAAGACCAGCCGCGGCAAGCACTACTACTTCCGAGTCAATCCACACTGCCCAGTGAAGTCGAGCGCGAATCCAGACTCGAAACTCGACGTGCGCGGGCAGGGCGGCATCGTTATCGCGCCTGGCTCGATTCATCAGAGCGGCAAGACCTACGAAATCGAGGTGGAGACGGGCATCGATGATCCTTTCGAGGGTATCCCGATTTGGGACTCAACCTTCCAAGAAAAGATCGATGCAGAGAACAAGCCAACGAACGTGGTCGCGATCCACGGCGCAACGCAGGGCGGCTGGCATGAGCGCATGATCAAAGAAGTCGCGAGCAAAGTGATGCGCGACTACACGGATGAAGAAATACTCGCGGAGGCGCCCGCTTGGACAGAGCCGGGCTACACGGTCGAAGAAACGCTCGAAGAATTCCAGGTGGCGATCGATGGGGCTCGAAAGAAGTGGGCCGAGTCTATTGAGCGGAAGAAGGCACAAAAAGAAGAGGAAGTCGCGATAGCAACTGAGGCGCGGCGCGCAGCGCTGGCGCCGAGGCCGTTTGTGATGGCAGACCCGGCGGCGATCCCACCTCGTCAGTGGGTGTATGGGCGGCACTACATCCGGCGCTTTCTCAGCGTGACGGTCGCTGCGGGCGGATCGGGTAAGACCGCGCTCACGCTCACAGAAGCGATCGCAATGGCGACGGGCAAAGACATCCTTGGCACAGAAACGCTACCGCGCAGGGTGTGGGTCTGGAACCTCGAAGACCCGCTCGAAGAACTGCAGCGACGCATCGCTGGCATCTGCCAGCACTACAACGTCAAGCAAGAAGATTTTGCGGATCGGCTCTACGTGAACAGCGGTCGCGACAGCAAACTTTTGATAGCGGATAGCGAGCGCGGCGAAGCCGCGCTGACGCCTGCAGTCGATGAGATCACACACTTTATTAACGAGCACTCGATCGACGTGATCATTGTTGATCCTTTCGTGAGCTCGCACAGACTGAATGAGAACGACAACGGCCAGATGGACCTGGTCGTCAAAGCCTGGGGGCAGATCGCCGATAGGGGCAACTGCGCCGTAGAGCTCGTGCACCACGTCCGAAAGGCGCAACCAGGACAATCGGCCAGCTATGGCGACGCTCGCGGAGCGAGCGCGCTTACGGACGCCGCCAGGCACGTGCGCCGGCTGCAGAGAATGACGGCAGAGGAAGCGAGGCTTGCCGGGATCGACGAGCGCGAGTTTTGGCAGTACTCACGCGAAGCCGACAGCAAAGACAACCTAGCACCGCCGAGTCGCGACAGCTCTTGGCGGAAGATGGTGAGTGTAGAAATCGCGAACGGGGACAGCATAGGGGTGATGGAGCCTTGGCAGTGGCCTGATGCTTTTGAGGACGTGACGGCGGCGGATTTAGCGCACGTTCAAGGGCTTATACGCGACGGAGAGTGGCGCGAGGACGTGCGCTCGAAGCAATGGGTCGGGCTTGCCGTGGCTCAGGTGCTGGGTCTAGACGAGCGCGATGAGGCCGTGAAAAGCAAAATCAAGACGATGCTACAAACGTGGATTGATAACAGAGAGCTGAAGGTAGTGGAGCGACCTGATGCCCAGCGCAGACCGCGCAAATATATTGAAGTAGGGGACGCTCCGTCATGGATGATGGATTACTAACGTGCAAAGTATGTTTAACCGACAAACCCGCGACCGATTTCTACCCTTCTGAAAGGAAGGGCGAGTACAAACGATGTAAGACGTGCATCCGTACTGCCAGGCAGAAGCGCATCAATGCCGGGCATAAGCCGTACTTAAAGCTGCTTTTCGGACAACTGCGCAGCAAGCGTAAATCGCTCGGCGTCGATTGGGAGATTGAGCTTGAGGACGTGCTCGACCTTTGGGATCAGCAGAACGGCAAGTGCGCGCTATCGAACCTCAATATGACCCATCACCGAGTGGGTGTCTCTCAGAAACGCCCTTTCAACGCCTCGATCGACCGAATCAACCACAACGAAGGCTACCTAAAAAACAACGTGCAGCTCGTCTGCAGCCAGGTAAATACCATGCGACACACGCTCAATTTGGACGAGTTTTGGTGGTGGATCAAGACCATTTCGGAGCACCAAAGTGACTAGTTTTGACTACTTTCGTGCTCCAGTGCTCCAGTCTTGCTCCAGTTCACCAAAAAGACTGGAGCAGTCAATAAAATCAATGACTTACGCGATTCTGCTCCAGTTGCTCCAGTTTGTTTTTGCTCCAGTTTGTTTTTGTTGTCGATTTATTCAATTAAATCAACGACTTATAGGATCTGCTCCAGTGCTCCAGTTGCCCTATATAAATATATATACAACTGGAGCGCTTACGCGCTCCGAGTTCATATATTTCTATTTTATGGCGGCGCGGCGGAGCCGCTCGCGAAGCAGAATTTCGCAACTCGTTTTGCGGGGGTTAGGATTTATGCGATCGGCCAGGAGGGCTGAGTGATGCCAACAGTGAGATTAGAAATCGATGACATGGAGCCGGGCATGCGGCTGAGCATCAAACTCGATAACGAGGAGTATGTGTACGAGATCGAGGATGACGGCGAGCCGGACGAGGAGCCCGGCGAAGCCGGGGGCGACGAGCCGGCGAGCCTTGATGCCCGCAGATTTAAATTCGGAGGCAAGAGTGGCTAGTCATCTGGAGGAGCAGTTCGCGGCGCAGCTCGATGCGTACGGAATAACGTACGACCGCGAGCAGATGCTGATACCGGGCCGCAAGTTTAGGTTCGACTTCGTCATCCCGCAGGCGGCTTTGGTGTGCGAAGTCGAGGGCGGCACGTGGTCGGGCGGCAGGCATACGCGCGGCAGCGGCTTTCGCAAGGATTGCGAGAAGTACAACCTGGCAGTGGAGCATGGGTATGCGGTGCTGCGCTACACGTCCGATATGGTGAAAAACGGCCTTGCAGCAGAGCAAGTGAGACGGTATCTGACCAATACGTGCGCTGAGACGCAGCCAGAGGCTCTGTGAGGCGTTTATGAACTGTCCGCAATGCCAAGGTAGGTCAGAAGTAACGCACACTCAGAGGCGTTCTGAGAGCGTCCTACGTAACCGTCGATGTAAAGTTTGTGAGTACAAATTCGACACGCTCGAATCGTTTCACGTGGAACGAAAAGGTAAACAAGTAAAACAGGTCAAAATGACCAAATCGACCGCCTCGAAGCAGGTACAATTGCGCGTCCAGCAGGAGCCGCTGAAGGAGCGTGATTATCCTGACGAGTACTGGGTAGTCGATGACATGGAAGAGGTGCGAGACGTGCTGAGAGAGATGGGAGTGGATGACTATGTCGGGTAGACCAAAGATGCGTGAAGCAATGCGACGGATCGATGACCAGGGAGGCGAGGAGGTGTTCGATGACCTAGCGTCGGGCATGACAACGGTCAACCTGATCAAGAAGCTTGGCGTGAGCTCTCGCGTGTTTTACAAGTGGATGCGGGCAACCAAAGAGCGTGAAGAGAAATACTACGAAGCGAAGCGGAAGTGGGCAGATCATCTTGCTGAGGAGACGCTAGATATTGCTGACGGCGCGATCGATGCACACGATGCACAGGTGCGTAAGCTGCGGATTGAGACTAGGCGTTGGCTCGCTGCGCGTGCGAACCCGGATAACTGGGGTGACCGTCGAGATCCGCTAGTGTCCATCAACGTCCAAGACCAGCATCTCGGCGCCTTGCGAGAGCTCATTGTGCCTGACGATAAGATCGTCTCAGAGCAGTGATACTCGCGCTCTCGCGCACCGGGCCGGGCGGTCCATCGCGCGCGTGGGAATTTAACATAATCTCGCGTTAAATCAGCCAGTTAAGCGCAAGATAACAGCGTTAACACGCCGTTACATAATAGTGCTGTTATAAAACGTAGCAAAAACAACGACATACGTAGCCTAAAACGGGATGGGGGGGGGTATCGAGATCCGAGCTCGTTCCCAGGCGCTCAGACCCCCCCCTTCGCGCCTTGCCGGGGGAGGGGGAGTGGTAGTTAAACCCGCACGCACCAAAAAAAATTTTTGAAATTTTCCTGCACGCAAAAAAAGGCCCGCTGACGCGGGCCTAGCTGGCCTTGGGGAAGGAGGGGTCGCCAGCTTATTATTTCTTTGCGGTCTTCTTGGCCTGCCGGAAGGCTTTCGCAGTCGGCGCGCCTTTGCTGCCCGGCTTACGCATTTTCTCTTTCGAGCCTGCCTTGATCCGTTTCCGCTTCGCGTGGATGTTTTTGTAAAGACCCATCATGATCTCCTCGATTTAGTGCCGCTGCACTTCCATCGCTTTCGCGACAATCGGAGCGGGCTGTTGGGATTCTTCGCTGCCTTCGGCGATCGCTTCATCTGGCCGGCGCTCCGCGCGCAGTAGGCGTCGCCTTTCTTCGTGCCGGCTCGCACTCGCGGCCCGCCGTCCCTGGCGCGGCCGGCCTGGCCGTACGACACCCGCTTGCCGGATGCCGTGACCTTGACCCGCGCCTTGCCCTTCCGTGGTTCTGCCATTACTTAGGCGGGAATGAGGGCTTGGGCGATCCCACTCGAACGCCTGCAACCATCGATGCGTGCTTGTTCTTTTTGTTGCTGCCGGAGTGTTTAACCGGCGCTTTAGTTCCGTGTTTTTGCATATCTGGGTCTCCTTGAGCCCATTAGATTAATCGATAAAAAAAATAAAAATAATGTCAACAAAAGGTAGACAGCTGTAACAGCGTTTGATAAGGTATCACTGTTACTGAGTAGTTCACAACGAAAACAAAGGAGCGACAACGATGGCAAAAGCAACTCACAACGGAATCTGCCAAGTATGCGGCGCACTGCAAGCGGTAAACCCAAAAACTGGAAAGCTAGCGAATCATGGTTATTCGGTTATGTGGCACTCACAGCACGGCACCTGCCCTGGCTCTAGGCAATTGCCTATCCAAGTCAGCAGCGACCTTGCTGAAAAAACCGCAAAAGGGCTGGAAGAAAAAATTAATCAGCTAAGGCACGACGTAGAGCACGAGGAAATTATTAAGGTGAAGGTTACGCGTCGCGGCCCTTGGGGCCGGGAAGAATTGATGGTAACTCGCGAAGAGTTCAAAGATCCTAGCGATTTCGCTTGGGCTGAAGCTTGCCAGAGGACGCTTCGAGAAATGACTTTTCGAGCAGATTTGTACGAGGAGTGTGTCAAACAAATCAAAAGCCGTATTGAAAAATACCACGGCCAGTCATTAATTCAACGAGATCAGGAGGCGGCGTAAGCCGCCGGGGAGCGAAACGATGGAAACAATCAAAATCACAAAGCTGTTTTATGACGATCACGTCGACCGTGATCTCCCGGCCCCGGCGATCGTGCGGGAAACGAAGCGTCACTACTTCATCGATGCCAATAGCGAGCACCTCGATGATCTTTTATCCGACGCAGAGTTTTATTGGGATCCCACGCTGTTCAACTGCGAATTCGGCGACTGGCTATGGGGCTTGATCCGATCAGCGAACGCAACCGAGAAGGCGATCAAAAAGCATTTGAAGGAGGCCGCGTAAGCGGCCGGAGGAGCGAGCATGAAAACAAGAAGCATCAGGGGCGAGTACCGCAAGCGCCGCCAGGTTCAGGAGCAAGCAGAAAGGAGAGCAACCATGATCTACGGATACACCCGCGTAAGCACGGAAGAGCAAGCCGACGGCACGTCCCTCGCAACGCAACGCACCATGATTCAGGGCGTTGCTCTCGCGAGCCAGCTCCCGACGGACATCACGTACCTAGCCGACCCCGGCGTGAGCGGCAGCGTGCCGTTCTTCGCCAGACAGGCTGTCGCGACTCTTGCCCTGCAGCCCGGCGACATCATTATCTGCAGCGCCCTTGATCGATTTAGCCGCGACGCGCGCGATTGCCTTAACACGATCCACGAGCTCAAGGAGCTCGGCGTGCGTTTGTTCTTGAACGGCCACGGCGACGTGACCGACGAGGGCAACGTCACAGCGCGCCTCATGCTTGAAATCATGGCAGCGTTCGCCGGCCACGAGCGCCGCGTGATCAAGGAGCGCACAACGCGTGGCCGGCGCGCGAAGCGCGAGCGGGGCGGCTTTATCGGCGGCGAAGCGCCCTGGGGCTGCGCCATCGAGGGTGAGGGCAAAGAAGCGATCGTTGTCGAGCTCCCGCAGCGCCGCGAGGCGATCGGCAAGATGCGCGAGCTCCGCGACGCAGGAAAAAGCTATCGCGACATAGCGCAACTCATTTCTGCGCAATACAATCTCGCCACCTCTCACATGAAAGTTAAGCGAGCATTGGATGCCGAAAGCATCAGCCCCTAATCCTTATATCGATTTCCTCAAGCGCTACCGGCATGACCCGGTGGCGTTTGTGGAGCACGTTCTCAAGGTTAAAGTGCAGCCCTGGCAGGCGGATCTCTTGCAAGCCGTGCAGGACGGCGAGCGGCGCATCTCAATCCGCTCTGGCCACGGGGTGGGTAAATCGACAGCCGCCGCATGGACCATGCTTTGGTATCTCATTACTCGATACCCGGTAAAGATTGTTGTCACGGCGCCGACCAGCGCGCAGCTATTCGACGCGCTGTTTGCCGAGCTCAAGCGCTGGATCAACGAACTGCCGATGGCTTTGAAAGACATCCTTGAAGTGAAGAGCGATCGCGTGAGCCATAAATCGGCGCCAAGCGAGTGCTTCATCTCTGCTCGAACTAGCCGTGCCGAGACACCAGAAGCGCTGCAGGGCGTGCATGCCGATAACGTGCTGCTCATATGCGATGAGGCGTCGGGGATCCCCGAGCAGGTGTTCGAGGCTGCGGCCGGATCGATGTCGGGCGAGAACGCTTGCACGATTCTCCTCGGCAACCCAACTCGATCGAGCGGGTTTTTCTTCGACACGCATCACACGCAAGCCGGGGAATGGTGGACGCGGAAGGTGAGCTGCGCTGATTCGCCGATGGTCAGCGACCAGTACGTCGATGAGATGAAGGTAAGGTATGGCGAAGAGAGCAATGCGTTTCGCGTTCGCGTGTTGGGTGAGTTCCCGGCTCGCGACGATGACACGGTCATCCCGCTAGAGCTCGTCGAAAGCGCGCAGGTGCGCGACATTGAGATCAGCGATGATGAGCCGATCATCTGGGGGCTTGACGTTGCGCGTTTTGGTAACGCCGCGAGCGTGCTCTGTAAGCGCCAGGGGCGCAAGATTTTAGCCATGCAGGATTGGCGGGGGCTCGACCTAATGCAGCTCACAGGCGCCGTGGTGGCCGAGTATGAGAGCTGTCAGCCTAGACAAGAGCCCATGCAGATCTGCGTTGACTCGATCGGCGTCGGGGGCGGCGTGTGCGATCGTCTGCGCGAGCTCGGCCTGCCGGCCGTTGGTATTAACACGGCAGAAAGCCCGGCCCTGCGCGGTACGTATATGAACCTTCGAGCGGAGCTCTGGTTCAAGCTAAAAGCCTGGCTAGAGGCGCGCGACGTGAACATGCCCAAGGACGATTTGCTCCTCGCCGAGCTCGTCGCTGTCAAATATAAGTTTACAAGTGCTGGCAAACTTCAGATCGAGAGCAAAGACGAGATGCGGCGGCGAGGAATGGCAAGCCCCGACCGTGCAGACGCCGTATGCCTTACGTTTGCGACTGAGGCCGCGACTGTGATCAAGGGCGGGGCGATGGCCAGCAATTGGCAGAAGCCTATCCGCCGAAACCTATCGGTCGTCTGAAAAAGATTACAAGTGTAAACTTACGCAACTCATTTTGATTTGAGATAATTGAGCGTACCTTTTTGCCCATATATGGGAGCGCTCGATGCCGAATACCCAAAACCCTAAGCCCTACCGCAACGGCCCTGGCGGCCATCGCGACGCCGCAGCCGACATCGTGATCATGCTCGGCATCGCTGACAAGAAGAAAAAGAAAGCCAAAAAGAAGAAGTAGATGGGGCTCTTCGATTACTTCTCTGAGCTCGCCCAGCGCGCCGCAGAAAGAGAGTTAGATCGGCAGCGCATTATGGGCGAGCAGACGCGCGCCTTCGCTGATCAATACACCCCCTCTCAAGCCCAGGCGGCGTATCTTGCTGGCTCGATGGCTCCTGCGGCCGCGACGGCTGATGCGGCCGGACAGATGGCGCCGTTCCCGCCGGCAGACCTGCCATTGGAGCAACTCCCGCAATACATGCAAAGCGCGCAACCAATGCCCAGCATGCAGCAGAATTTGCAGCAGGGTAATTATTTAGACGCCGGTTTACAGGGTGTTGGGTTATTAGGGGATGCATTGACCCTTGCAGGTATTGGCGTGCCATTGAAGGCGCTGTCTAAGACAGGCCAAGCCATGCGTCAATCGACAAACCTGCTTGAGCCTAGCGACGTACCTCGCCTGCAGTTCACGGGTGATAGCGCGCCACAGCAGCTCGCTGAGGGTACCAGCCGTCAGTTCAGCACGACAGGCAAGTATCGAGGCGCTCCTGCAGATATTAAGTCGCCTGCGAAGCTGGCAGCTATGCAGCGCAAGCTAAGAGATTACGCCGAGAAGGGCGCTGATTATCGTTTGTGGTACGAGCAAACCAACGACGCTATCAAGCAACAAACTGCCGGCCGTCCAGGCAGACAAGATCAATACGCGGCGACGGCCGCTATCACCAGCCAGGGCACGAGCGTGCCGGCGAACGCGACGATGGCCATGAAGGGCTACAACCAGGCGATAGTCGGTGACGATATTGCAACAGGAAGATTCCCTTCATCGATGGGGCCGGCCATTCAAGACGTGTTTAGCGGAACGTCTGCGCCTCTCGGGCCTAAGCGCGAGCCGTTTTACGAGGCACTCAACCAGGAAGCTGGGCGCGCAAGGCAAACAAACGACATTCGGCAGGCGCGTGCATTCGGCTACAAAAACCCAGACGGCAGCACATTCGATGGCGGGCTAAGTGAGGCTCAGCATCGATTCATGGATGAGGAAACAGCCAAGCTGGTCGAGTTCGCGCGCAAGAACAAATTGGGCGGTCATGACGATTGGAATGCAGACCGAGTGCAGGCCGCTATTTGGATTGCACAAAAGGCAGAGGAAGAGGGCACATCGATCGCTGAAGCGGGGCGCATGTTCCAAGACTTTACGCCGCAAGCAATGATTAGAACCGAGGCGGCCCCCTCGGCTTCTCTGGGCCATCTGGGCGGTCTTCTAGATGAGAACAATGCACAGGCATTAAGAGACTTCAGCGCCCTTCAGGATGAAGCCATGCTCACGCCAGGCGGTCTTGATTTCATGACTGCGCAATCTGGCGCGATGACCTCGCCAGCGTACTCCGGCCCTGGCGCCTATATGGGACAAAGCAATCCCGGCGTCGGCATCCCTGTGTCGGTAGGCAAATCTACAGAAACCGTTGTTGACCCTGTGTCTGGTAAGGGTATCGAAGCATCCATCATGGACCCCGCGAGCCGGAAGGTTGTCGAAGCCTCTGCAGCCATGCAGGGCTTGCTTAGAGCGCAAGACACTGTCGGTTACACATCGATAACGAAGGCACCGAACGCTGCCTCTCGCAATGCGCTAGAGGTCAACCTCGGTCAGACCATATCGCCCGAGCAGATCGTTCGACTAGAGAAAGCGATTAATGAGGAGTTTGGTGAAGGGCTGTTGATACCACTGCACACCCGCAACGGAGTGTCGATCATCGCTGCCGGCCCTGATGAGCTCAAGACTCTCGTCGGGGATACAGCGCCCAAGAAAACGCCTCAGTGGCAGAAACGTCTTAACTCGCTGGTTCGTAATGAGCTCTCACCAGAAAGCACTGACTGGGGATTGAATACGGGCGACCTGGTCGGCGATACAGAAAATTGGACATACACCCCAAGCAGGTACTTGGCGCCGCTCGAAGAAGTCGGCCCAGAAATGCGTGGGTTGCTTGATGCCGGAGCGAGAAAGATTTCGCCCGTTTTAGAAAAGCTCGACTCGGAGCTGGTCAAAGAATTCCCTGCAGCGGGTGAGCGCAGCGTGATTGTTACTCGTGTTCGTCAGGCTCTTGCTGAGAAGGGAATCGCAGGGGTTCGGGAGCTGGTGGATAAGGGGCTAGTCCCTGCTTTTGCGCTAGGCGTTCTTCTTGGCGCGCAAGCTCTTCCGTCAGCCACTGAAGATCAGCGTCCCACATCTTTGATCTGATGCGCTCGAACTTTTCAGGAATGGACGCAAGCCGATGCCGACCAAAGTCGGTGTTCGGATCGAAATACTGGGCAGGAGTTAGCTTGCTCATACAAGGAATCATAGCATGAGTGATGCTTACCAAGATATCGATGACGAGCAGTTCATCGATGAAGACCCAGGCATGGATGAAGAGCAGATTGAATCGATCGCGCGTCTAGCGATTGAGGACGCTGTCGATTTCATCGATAACACGGTCAGCCCTGGTCGCGCAGAAGCCGCCGAGTATTACAACGGCGAGCCATTCGGTAATGAGCAAGAAGGCCGCTCAACTGCGATGACGATGGACGTGCGCGATACCGTGCAAGCCATGCTCCCGAGCTTGATGCGCGTTTTCTGCGGCAGCGATCACGTTGTCGAGTACGCGCCTCACGGGCCAGAAGACGTTGAGGTCGCAAAGCAAGCGACCGATTACGTGAACTACGTGCTTAACCAGGACCAAGACGAGGCGTTTGTCTCGATCATGTACCAGTGTTTCAAGGACGCGCTCGTCAAGGGCAGCGGATTCCTAAAGTATTACTGGGATGAGTCGGACGAGGTTAAGACTTACGAATTAAAAGGACTCGATGACCAGGCGCTTGCGGCCTTAAACGCAGACCCAAACATCGAAGTCAGAATGCTATCTAGCAGCGCGAGCAACGACCAGGTCGATTCGCAAACTGGTCAGCCGCAAGTGCTACATGACGTTTCTGTCATTCACCGAACGGTGAGAGGCAAAGTCAAAGTAGCGGCGGTGCCACCCGAGGAGATTCTCGTCTCGCGTCACGCTCGCTCCTTTGCGGATGCGGATCTCATCGGACACCGCCGCTACGCCACCGTTAGCGAGCTCGTCGAAATGGGTTACGACTTCGACACCGTGACTAACTTTCAAACAGAAGACGATGACTTCACGCTCTACAACGTCGAGGCGCGCGAGCGCATGCTAAGCGAGCAAGACAATCGCGATTATTCAGATGACCCTGCGCGTCGCCGCGTTTTGTACGTCGAGGCGTTCATGCAGATCGACGTTGACGGGGACGGCATTGCCGAACTGCGCAAGCTGTGCTGCATGGGGCCGAACTACGAAGTGATGCGCAACGAGCCCGCCGATGATATTCCCTTCGCTCATTTCTGCCCTGACCCTGAGCCGCATGCTTTCTTTGGTATGTCGATCGCGGACCTCACGATGGACATCCAGCGAATCAAATCGGCAGTACTTCGTGCGAGCCTTGATAGTCTTGCTATGTCTACTCATCCAAGGGTCGGCATTGTAGAAGGGCAAGCCTCGCTCGAAGACGTGATGAACGTCGAGGCCGGCGGCATCATTCGCATGCGCAACCCTGGCGCGGTTGTTCCTTTCACCCTGCCTTACGTTGGCCAGTCGGCATTCCCGATGATGGAGTACCTCGATCAACTCAAAGAGAACCGGACTGGGATATCGAAAGCCGCCGACGGTCTAGCACCTGAGCAACTCCAATCGAGCACGCTCATGGCCGTCCAGCAGACGATCTCAGCGGCGCAGCAACGCATTGAGATGATTAGTCGCCTGTTCGCAGAAAACGGCATGACGCGCCTCTACAAAGGTCTGCTAAGGCTAATCATCCAGTATCAAGATCAGCCGCGCATGATTCGCTTGCGCAACCAGTTTGTGCCTATGTCGCCCGATGTTTGGAACGCGGAAATGGACGTGGTTAGTAATGTCCACCTCGGTCGCGGCTCCGATCAAGAGCGCATGGGCATGTTGCAGCAGGTCGCGCAAAAGCAAGAAATGATCATGCAGCAACTTGGCCCGCAGAATCCAATGGTCAGCCCGACCAACTACTACGCGACGCTCACACAAATGCTAGAGCTCGCCGGGTTCAAGGACATCAACCGATTCTTTATGGACCCAACTCAAGCCATGCAGCAGATGCAGGCCCAGGCGCAACAGCAAGAGCAGCAGCCTGACCCGAACCAGCAACTGATCCAACTGCAAATGCAGGCGCTCCAGGTCGATATCCAGAAGAAGCAAGCCGAGCTGGAACTAGAGCGCGAGAAGATGATGCGCGAAGACGATCGGCGTCGAGATAAGGATGAGGCCGACATGGTCTTGAAGGCTGCAGAGCTTGAAGCGCGTTACGGCGCCCAGGTGAACATCGCTGAGATCAAGGCGAACGCCGATCGAGATCGTGAGGTAGTGAGACAAATTGCGGGTGCGGTGAATGGCCAAGTCTGAGCACCAGTACCTGGAGAACATTCAGAGAATGTTCGATGACCCTGACTTCCAGACTTTGACGGACAGGGTGAAGTACGAATTTTTTGAAGCGTGGCAACGTGAGCGCAAGCCCGACGAGCGGGAACGCATTCACGCGAAATTACAAGCACTCGACCAACTGATCAATGCCATGAGGGCGGCGGCAGACTCGATTGCTTTCGAAAAGCAAAGGAGCAACTGAAATTATGAGTGATAGAATTGAAGGCGAAGAATCTCCAGATCTGGGGATATCTTCAGCGCAAAGCGCGATATTGGATATGTTGTCCCCCTCGGAAGAGGATACGGCAGAAGATTCAGAAGAGCGCGTTGACGAGTCCTATGAGGGCGAGGTCTTAGATGAAGCTGCAGAAGAGTACACCGACGAGGAGCTCGAAGCAGATGAAGAAGAGATCGATCTGGATGATGATGAACAAGAGCCAGACGAGCTTGAGACAGACGGCCAGACTTTCACCGTTAAAGTAAACGGAGAGGAAGTCGAGGTCGCGCTAGACGAGCTCAAGGCAGGCTACTCACGTCAATCAGACTACACAAAGAAGTCGCAAGCATTATCGGAAGAACGCAAGACGTTCGAGCAAGACCGGGATGCTGTGTTACTAGAGCGACAGCAATACGCCCAACTTCTTGGGGCACTGCAGCAACAACTGAACGGAATGGATGAGCCCGCCCCGGACTTCGACAAGATGTACGACGAAGATCCGATTGAGGCGACGCGACTCGAACGCCAATGGCAACAGCGGCAAGCTGCCAAGCAACAGAAAATGCAGGCGATACAACTCGAACAGCAGAGAGTGGAAGAGGCTAATCGACAGTATCAAATGCAGGCAATGCAGCAGGTCTTAGCCGAGGAAGTACAACGACTTCCCGACGTTATCCCTGAGTGGAAGAACGAGGATGTTGCGGCGAAAGAACGTGAAGAGCTCCGTGAGTATTTGATTAACTCGGGTGTTGCAGAAGAAGAATTGCAAGCCCTAGTTCGCGCAAACCACATCAAAGTGCTGCGCAAAGCAATGCTCTACGACCGAGGCCAAAAGCGCGTGAAGCGCGCAACGAAAGACGGCCGTCGATCCAAAGTGGTTAGACCTGGCAGCAGCCAGGCGCAAGCCAAGCCAAGTTCAAGGAAGCAGAAGTCAGCTCGTCAACGTCTTGCTAGGAGTGGTCGCATGGATGATGCGGCCTCATTACTTGAATCGATGCTCTAAGGAATTAATCAATGGCTATCGTAACTAACACTTTCACGAAATATAGTGCCGTCGGCATTCGTGAAGATTTAGCGAATGTAATTTTCAACATCTCGCCCCAAACGACACCTTTCGTGTCAAACATGACCAAGCGTCGCAACGTCAGCAACACTTTCTTCGAGTGGCAGACTGACTCGCTCGCGGCTGCAGCAGCTAACGCACAGATCGATGGTGATGATCTGTCTTCTTACACTGCAGTGACTGCGACTTCTCGACTCGGTAACTACACGCAGATCATGCGCAAGGACTTCATCATTGCTGACAACCTCGGCGGTGCATTAGACCTCGCTGGTCGCCGATCAGAGATCGCTTACCAACTCGCTAAGAAGGGCGACGAGCTCAAGCGCGACATGGAGTTCAACCTTTGCGGCGTGAACCAAGCAGCAGTAGCTGGTAACAACACAACCGCTCGCAAGACTGCTTCTTTGTCTGCGTTCATCAAGACCAACACTTCACGCGGAACAGGCGGTGCAGATCCCACTGTATCAAGCGGCGTAGTTAACGCTGCCGCTACTGACGGTACGCAGCGCGCCATCACTGAAACTCTGCTCAAGACTGTATTGCAATCGGTATGGTCAGAAGGCGGTGAGCCCAAGATGGCAATGGTTGGTCCGCACGTTAAGACTGTGATCTCTGGCTTTGCTGGTATCGCGGCTCAGCGTTACATGGCTCCTTCTGATTCACCCACCACCATCATCGGTGCGGCTGACGTTTACATGAGTGACTTCGGATCTGTACAGATCGTTCCTTCTCGTTTCTCACGAGCACGCGACTGCTACATCGTTGATCCCGATATGTGTGAACTGGCTACGCTGCGTCCTATCCAGAGCGAAGAGCTCGCTAAGACTGGTGACGCAACTAAGTACATGCTTCTCGCTGAGGTCGGCCTCCAGGTCAACCAGGAAGCAGGGCTTGGTGTAGTGGCTGACTTGTCAACCAGCTAGTAGGTGAAAGATGGAACATCGACGCACACTAAACATTGACGAGATCCTTGGCACGCAGACTGATTTTGTCTACGAGTCAGGCGACTCATTGAAGGATGACCAGATCATCATCAGCGAGTCGCAGGACGTGACAGCAATTATCGAAGCGAACAAGCGCTCGGCTAATGAAATCGACAAGCACCAAAAATATGGTGAGTGGTCGAAGGTGGCGTCGATCCCATTGAACCTTTACTACGACTTGAAACGGCAGGGCATCGTTGATGACCCTGCCCGTTTTAAGAGGTGGCTAAACGATTCTGACAATCGGTTTTTTAGGACGAGAGGAGGCCGCGTCTAGTGGCAGTCACGACCTATTCAGAATTGCAGGCAGCGGTCGCGGATTGGCTAAACCGCACCGACCTTACGTCGGCAATCACAGATTTTATTTCGCTCGCTGAAGCAGAGTTCCAGCGAACGATCCGTCATCGAAAGATGATCACTCGCAGCGACGCAACAATCGACAGCGAGTATTCGGCGACGCCGGCAGACTGGTATCAAAGTGTGTCGCTGGTTTTAAAAACAGACCCGGTTCATCCGCTTGAGTATGTAACGAACGAAGCGATGAACGAGCTCAAAAGCTCTAGCAGCGCAACTGGCAAGCCGAACTACTACACGCATGTCGGCACTGAAATCCAAGTGTTTCCTGCGCCAGACGGCACGGGCTATACGGGCGAGCTTGTTTACTACGGGAAGATCGACCCGCTCACTGACAGCAACACAAGTAACTGGTTACTCGATATTGCGCCCGACATTTATCTCTACGGCACGCTGGTACAAAGCGCGCCTTATTTGCGCGATGACGAGCGAACTGGCGTGTGGGCGTCGCTTTATCAAAAAGGAATTGAAGAGCTGATCGTTAGCGATCAGAGAACGCGCGGCCAGACGAGCGTGCGCATGAAGACGAGGAGATTGCAGTAGTGGCATTCACTGATTACCTGGAAAACAAACTGGTCGCGCACACTTTCTCGAACACTGCGTACACGTCGCCCACCACGGTTTACGTTGCGCTCTACACGGTCGCACCGACTGACTCAACGTCTGGCACGGAAGTGAGCGGCGGCGGCTACGCGCGCCAGAGCGCTGCGTTCACAACGACTGGCAACGCAGCAACCAACTCGGCAGCGATCGAGTATCCAACTGCGACCGCCGGATACGGCACCGTTGTGGCTGTCGCGATCCTCGACGCATCGAGCGGCGGCAACATGCTGGCCTACGCCAGTCTCGCGGCCAATAAAACAATTGATACCGGGGACGTGTTCCGAATCCCGGCTGGTGACTTGGATATCACGCTCGACTGATGACTCAACCAACGGGTTTTGGATATGGCTCTTGGAGCGCTGGAAGATATGGTGAATGGTCCTACAAGGACGGCTCCGCGACTGTCGCGGCGAGCTCAGCATTTGCTGCGGATAGTGAACGCGTCCGAGAAGGATCGGCTGCAGGAAGTAGTACGTCGAGCTTCACAAGTGCTGGGCAGAGAGTACGAACTGGCAGCGCGACTGTCGCGGCAGCATCAACCTTCACGGCCTCCGCATCAAGAATCCAGTCAGCCTCTGCGGCAATCGCAGCCAACTCAACATTCACCGCTGACAGCGAAAGAATCCAAACCGGCAGCGCTAGTGCTACGAGCACGTCAAGCGTTACGGCGTCTGGTCAAATCGTTGCGGTGGGCGCTGCGACGATCGCTGCCACATCTACCTTCACTGCCATCGGCGGAGAAGTGGAGCTCGGCGCTGCAGGTATTAGCGCTGTCTCTACGGTTACTGCTAGTGGCGAGCTTAAATGGAATTCACAGGGCGATGCATCGACAAGCTGGAACGATCAGGCAGCGGCTGCAGACACCTGGACAAATCAATCTGCAGCAAGCGATTCGTGGAGCGGGCAATCGGCTGCGTCAACTACCTGGACAAATCAAACAAGCGCTTCGACGGATTGGTCGGAAGCCGCATAGGAGTTAGGGAATGGCATCCACATACGTTAATGACCTGCGAATCGAAGAACAGGCGACCGGCGAAAACAGCGGCACCTGGGGCACCAAGGTCAACTCAGCTTTTTCGCAAATCGCTGAGGCGTTCAGCTATGGCACCAAGCAGCTCGCCGCCGACTCGGATGAAACGTTCACAATGCCAGACGGCACTAGCGACGGCACTCGATCGCTCTACCTAAAGATCACGTCTGCCGGCTCGCTCACTGCGACGCGCACGGTTACGCTTGGCCCTAACACCGTTAGCAAACTTTGGATTATCGAGAACGCTACAACTGGCTCCCAATCGATAACCATCGCCCAGGGCTCTGGCGGCACGGTCACGATCCCGACCGGCGCAGTGAAGATGGTTTACAGCGACGGCGCCGGGTCCGGCGCTGCCGTAGTGGATGCGCTTACTGATGTGTATTTGGCAAGCGTTGATCACGCTGCATTTGGAGATAACAAAAAAGCAGTCTTCGGTGATGGCTCTGACCTTGAAATATTTAGCGACGGTACAAATGGCAGAATCTCATTAAATTCTGCCTCAGGTAATTTAAGGATGCTGGCTGATGAGTTTCAGTTGGCTAATACGGGCTACACAAATTTTTACCTTACAACAACAGCCGCTGACGCTGTTTTACTTTATCATGGAGGGGACCAAAAACTAGAAACCACCTCCACAGGCATCGACGTAACGGGCACTGTGACTGCTGATGGTTTGGCTGTTGATGGTAGTGGGTCTTTCGTAGCTAGTGCTAATGATAGCTTTTTAAGTATAGCCCACACTGGGACAGAGGCAAGACTGTCAGCAACCTACACATCAACTGGCTCTTGGACTCCTATAGTCTTAAGAACACAAAACGAAAGCAGACTTAACATTGCCACCAACGGCGACATCAGCTTCTACGAAGACACTGGCACAACTGCGAAGTTGTTATGGGATGCGTCTTCGGAGTCTTTGACTGTTACTGGCGGCATAATTTCTAACGGTCAGGTTCCTGCTTTGACTGCCTCATCAACATTTAGCGATTACATTGTTGGATACAACAAAGGTAGATTTGCAGTTGTCGGCGATGCGATAGGGACAGCGGGTGAGATAGTTCTTTCACAGTATTCGTCTAATGGTTCGGTTGGTCGAGATGCTGTCACAATAGACTCAAGTGGCAACTTGTTGGTTGGGAAGACTTCTACTGCTTTTGGCACAGCAGGAATAGAGGCACGCTCTGGCGGCACGTTATGGGCTACAGCTAGTGAAACAAATGCGGCATCGTTTAATCGTTTGTCTTCTGATGGAGCAATAGCATACTTCAACAAAGACGGCACACCAGTCGGTAGTATTGGTACTTCTGGAGGCAGACTTTATATCGGCTCAGACGACACATCTATCTTTTTTGACAGCGGCACTTCTCCATCATTAAGACCTCATGGTCCTGCTGACCCTGATGGCGTAATTGATATTGGAGAATCTGGATACCGCTTCAAAGACCTTTACCTGTCAGGCAATGTTAATTTAGGAACAAAAATTACTGCTGCTGGGGTTACAACAACTGTAAATGCTTGGAAGTCTACAAGTAATTCAACATCATCATCTAAACATATGATTTTTGCTAACCCTAACGGCAATGTTGGAGACATAAGAACAAACGCTTCTTCGACAGCTTACATTACTTCATCAGACTACCGCCTAAAGGAAAACGTAGTAGCTATGACAGGCGCTACAGAACGCCTCAAGCAACTCAAGCCTTCACGCTTTAACTTCATTGCAGACCCTGACACAACTGTTGACGGTTTTTTAGCTCACGAAGTGCAAGAAATTGTTCCTGAAGCAATAGCTGGCGAAAAAGACGCAATGATAGATGAGGAGTATGAAGTTACTCCAGCAGTGCTAGATGATGACGGCAATGTTGTTACTGCCGCTATTATGGGTACACGCTCAGTACCAGACTACCAAGGTATTGACCAAAGCAAGCTAGTACCTTTACTGGTAGCAACAATCCAAGAACTTGAAGCACGTATCGCACAACTAGAAGGAGCTAACTAATGGCTACAACATGGACAATCTCAACACTTGAACGTGAGCTATCTGACGGTGGCGTGATCGTTGCCCACTGGCGAGCTACCGATTCTGAAATCGTAGGCGAAGGTGATGACGCTGTAACCTATAGCGCATCATCTTATGGCACTTGCGGCTTTACCTACGACCCATCAAGCCCAGACTTCACGCCTTACGACGATCTTACGGAGTCTCAGGTGCTAGGTTGGTGCTGGGCAAACGGCGTTGACCATGACGCTATTGAGGCATCGCTTGCAGCCAAGATTGAAGCTGACAAGAACCCAACTCAAGCGAATGGAGTGCCTTGGTAATGGACCTTTGGACAGCTATCAATATTGCGACGGCGGTGGTGACCTTGGCGAGTGCGGTGGCGGCTGTGACCCCAACAAAGGCAGACGATGCGTTTATTGCAAAGTATGTTAAGCCGATTATTGACGCGCTTGCGTTAAACGTCGGACACGCTAAGAAGTGACTAGGGAAGAGCGCAATCTCGCTGTCCAAGCCCTAGAGCAAATCGCCAAGCATGAAAAAGAGTGTGGCGAAAGGTGGGCAGAGGCAATAGTAGAAATGCGGGAACTGCGCAAAGTAACCGACTCGCACGCAGCGCGTTGGGAAAAACTAGCATGGCTAGTGGTGGCAACAGTAATCACAACAGGAGCGAGCGCTTGGACTCTTATGTTGAGATGAACAATGGCAATAGCAGAGGTAGTGGCTGTTCTGACGGCCGTCAATTCGCTGGCGAGCGCCGTTTCCGAAAGCGCCGGGCATGCATCGAGTCTTTCGACAATTGTTGGACGCCTATGCAATACGCAGGAAAAGATTCACGAGGTAGAAAAGAAGCACGCTGGCAAGCTGGACCAGAAAAGCGCGCTGGATATTGCTTTGTCGAAAAAGCGAGCTGCCACGATTCAACAGCAACTAGCCGATCATTTGAGGATGGCTGGCTTGCACGATGTTTTGCACGACATGAATCAAATCATGGAAGAGCAACGAGCGGCGCAAGCAAAAGAAATGGCGCGATTGAAGCGCGCGCAGAAAGAGCGAGAAGAACTAATCAATTTTGTCGGCCAGATGCTTGGCATCGGCGCGACAGTATTAACGTTAGCAATGGGAACACTATTCCTCGTTATTAACGTCTTCTAACGACCCGTGCCGTCCTGGCACCGACCTTGGCGCACCCGCGCCCGATCAACGACATATTTAATTTAGCTGCTAAGGAGCGAGCGATGGATAACGTTGTGATTGATGGTAATGAAATACAAATCGAAGACCTGAGCGACGAAGGCAAGGCGCAGGTCGGAAGGATCATGGAGCTGCGAAACGAATTAGGTCGGTTGGACATGCAGCGACAAGAACTGCATGTGGTAATCAACGCTTATGCGAACAGCATTAAACAATCGGTTGCGGAGCAGGAAGAAGAGCCGCAGATCGAACTGGTGAATTGATGGCGATACTCGGCGAGCTCATAGCCCCGGCAACAAAGCTACTCGATAAATTTATACCCGATGCAAGCGAGAAGCAGCGCATCGCGTTTGAATTATCGACGCTCGCCGAACGCCATGCGCAAGAGCAAGCGCTCGCGCAGATAGAGCTCAACAAGCAAGAGGCGCAAGGCAACTGGTTTCAGTCATCTTGGCGCCCGGCCATCGGCCATGTTTGTTGGATCGGGCTTGCTTACAACGTGATTGCGCAGCCGCTGCTCAGCGTGTGGTTTGAGATGCCGCCAGTGAACAGCGACCTGCTTTACCCGGTGATGCTCGGCATGCTTGGTATGTCGGGCATTCGCGGAGTCGAAAAGATTAAGGGAGTGGCGAAGTGAAGTACTTCCATCCTGACGAGTTCAGATGTCAGCACTGCGGCAATGCGGGCATCAAGTTCTCGTTTACCGAAAAACTCGATGACATCCGCGAGGAGTGCGGCTTCCCGTTTTTGATTAGCAGCGGTTATCGATGCCCGGAACACCCCATCGAGGCTCGCAAAGAGAAGCCTGGCTCGCACGCTGCCGGCTACGCGGCGGACATTGCGGTGACCGGCGAGCAAGCGCTACGCGTGATCGAGGTCGCGCTACGTCATGGAATAAAACGAATCGGCGTTAACCAAAAAGGGGGTGGTCGATTCATTCATTTGGATACGGACCCCGATCGGCCGTCTCCCGCGATTTGGAGCTACTAGCTTATGGCTTTGATTGCACTAGACATCCCGCCAGGCGTCGTTAAAAACGGCACGAATCTGCAGCAGGCCAACTCTTGGAACGACGCGAATCTCGTTCGCTGGTACGAGGGCAGCATGCAGCCCGTAGGCGGCTGGAGAACGCGCACAAGCAGCGCGATGACAGGGGTATGCCGTGCGTTGATCACGTATCGGGACAACGCTGGTAACCGCCGCACGGCCGCAGGAACGCATAGCAAGCTGTACGTCATTGATGAGTCAAATACTGTGCATGACATCACGCCGACCGGCTTTACTGCCGGCGCCGCTGACGCTGTGCAAAACCTCGGCTGGGGATCGCTCACTTGGAATGCAAACGAGTGGGGCACGCCGCGCCCAGACACCGGGCCGTACACGCCGGCCACAACCTGGTCGCTCGACACCTGGGGCCAATACTTGGTCGGCTGCTCAACGTCGGACGGCAAGATTTACGAATGGCAGAACAACACATCGACCGCAGCCGCTGTCATTACAAACGCCCCGACGAGCAACACGGCGATTATCAGCACGGACGAGCGATTCATATTCGCGCTTGGCGCTGGCGGAGAAGGCAACCGGGTAGAGTGGTGTGATCAGGAAGACAATACAACTTGGACGGCCGCAGCGACTAACCAGGCGGGCGGATTCACGCTCGCAACGGGCGGCAACATCATCACCGCCGAATCGATGCGCGGCGAAACGCTTATTCTGACTAACGTGGACGCGCACGTCGCGCGTTACACTGGCCCGCCCTTTGTCTTTTCTTTTCAGCGCGTGGGCACGGGCTGCGGCGTAGCCTCAGCGAACGCTGTAGTGCGCGCTGACACGTTTGCAGCCTGGATGGGTACTAACTCATTCCACATTTACGATGGCGGCGTGAGAGCTCTGCCAAGCGCTGTGGGCGATTTTGTCTTTAACGACATCAACGACGCGCAGCGATCAAAAGTGTATGGCGTGTTAAACAGCAAATTTAGCGAGTGCTGGTGGTTCTACCCATCAAGCGACTCGACCGAATGCAATCGCTACGTCGCTTGGAACTACCGCGAAAACTACTGGACCATCGGTGAGCTCGCGCGCACAGCAGCCGCCGACGTTGGCGAGTTTATCTACCCAAACTACGTAAGCGCGGATGGCTACCTCTACGAGCATGAAGTCGGTTTCTCTTATGACGATGCGACCGTATTCGTTGAGAGTGGGCCTGTGCTGCTCGGACAGGGCGATCGATTGATGGTTGCCCGCACGTTGATCCCCGATGAAAAAACGCAGGGCGACGTGAAGGCGACGTTCAAGACGCGTAATTATCCGAACGCTAGCGAGTCGAGTCACGGCCCGTACACGATGGCGAACCCAACGAGCGTGCGGTTCCAGGGTAGGGAAGTGGCCATGCGGATCGTCGGTAACGTCGCAACGGATTGGCGGGTTGGCACGATGAAACTCGATGTTGTACCAGGGAGCGCACGATGATCCTTCCTAACGCAACAGAAAAGTACGACGCCAAGCAGATCAATCAGATGAATCTCTTGATCGAGCAGGCCGACCAACTCAATCACAAGCGCAATCAAGATGTTGAGGTGGGCGACGCGCGATTGATTTTGAAATCTCCCAACGGCACGCGCTATTCGATCACGGTCGATAACAGCGGCAATTTAGGAGCGACGGCAATATGAATGTAGATGACGCGATGAGCGCAAAGACAAGCCTGGAGGCAATGCTGCCTTACAGGATTTTGCTGCAGTCAGCGCTAGACCTTAGCGGCGGCACGCACACGTTCGAGGACGTGGTCGAAGCAGTCGATGAGGGGCTGATGCAGTTCTGGCCAGCAAGCGAGAGCTGCCTCGTCACCCAGCTCATCGTCTATCCGCAGGTGAGAGCCATTCACATATTCCTGGCGGCGGGCAACCTAGAGCAGATCAAAGATTTCGATGAGTCACTCGATGACTTTGCTAGACAGCTCGACGCCGAATTCATCACGCTTAGCGGCCGAAAGGGCTGGCAGCGCACACTAAAAGACATCGGCTACCAAACGAGCCACGTCACCATGTACAAGGAGGTTCCTAATGTCGATGGGTAAAGGACCAGGCGGGGGCGGTTTTAGTATTCCGACCTTCACGCCGCAAACGCCCTACACGCCGACGATGCCGTTTCAGCCATTTGAGCCACCTCGGCAGCAAAGCTTCGGAAGCTACAATCCGATGATGGATATGTACGGCTCAACGACGCGCGTCATGCAGCCGATGCCGAACTACTTTTCTCAGTTCTCGGTGCCCGGTGGTTACCAAAGTCAAGCGCCAGCACCCGCACCGCCGCCCGCGCCGTTGCCGCCAATACCAACGCCGCAGCCAAACCCGTACATCCCGGCGCCGTTTAATCCGTTTCCTCTTAATTTAGATTTCGGTTACTACAACGGTATGCCGATCACGGACGAGACGTACAACTCAGAGCCGCCTCCGCAGCAGCCGTCGAACAATTTTCAAATCGACCTAGCGCCGCCGCCATCTAACTTTTATGGCGGCATTAACCCTGGCGGTATGTACACACCAGCGACTTATGACGATTCAGATAGAACGCAGATAACTGACGCGCAAATAGACAACCTGTTTGGCAGCCGCGGCGGCCTGTTTACGCAGCAAGCAGATCCTGCCGCAGAAATCAGCAGTATGTTTGGCAATATCAGGCCATCGATCACAGCAGAAGAGACTGGCATCCCAGCGAGCGACTTCGTAAATCCTGGCAGACCACAGTCAACGCTTAACCTATCGCAACCCGGAAGGGGCACGTCTGGATTACCGCAAACGAGGAACGAGCTGCGCATGCCGATTCTTGATGCATTAACGGTCGGTAGGAAAGACCCTGCACCAGCAGTAGCGCCGACACCCGTTGCGCCGCCACCGCCACCACTACCTGACCCTGGATTCGGCGGATACGTGAACAATATACGCATCTCTCCCTTTATGGGCGGTTTTAACTTCGGAGGGCTTTTCTAATGAGCTTCGGAAAAAGTAATCAATCATCGTCGCAGGAGATGGACCCCCAAATCAAGGGCGCGCTGCTCGACGTTTTTAACAGAGGCAGACAGCTCTCTTACACGCCTTACAACCCGTACCAGTTTGCAACGGTCGCGCCTATGTCGCCTTTCCAGCAGCAAGGAATGCAGGCGACTGTCGATGCTGCCAACGCAGGCTTAGGCCGAGGAGAGATGCAAGATGCGATTAACGCAGCACGCGGCGTTGCGCAGTATCGGCCTGGTCAACTGCGCGGCATGGACGTAAGGCAACAGGGACCAATTGATGCTGTCGATGCAGGCGACGCTGCAGGAATGCAGCGAGCATCAGCCATGCGCCTCGGCACTAACTTCACCCCAGGCACTGCATCGGTCGGAACCGTTAGTACATCGATCGATGCGGGCGACGTTTCGGCGTCTCCAATTAGTACTGGTTATGGCGTTGACCCTGCTCGCATTAATCAAGCGCAAGCGCTCGACCGATTCAAAGGCTCGATTTCTGGCGGCGCGGGCGATCGAATTACCGGGGCAATCACGGCTCCTACTGCGGGGACAATCACAGCCCCTACTATTCAGGCTGGCGATACAGTGACGGAAGATACAGTAACCGCCGGCAGATTTGCTGATACAAATATCGATCCGTATATGTCTCGCTTTCAGACCGGCGTGATTGACGCAGCGCTGGGCGACATCGAGAGACAGCGCAAGATCCAGCAGAACCAGAACAAAGCAGCCGCAGTGGCCGGCGGCGCCTTTGGCGGCGACCGACAGGCCATCCTCGAAGCCGAGACAAACCGCGCAGCGCTTGAGCAATCGGCGCGCACGGCAGCGCAACTTAGGCAATCAGGCTTTGAGTCGGCAGCACGGCTTGCCGAGGCAGACCTCGCAAGACAGACCGACGCCGCTCGCGCTAACCAACAAGCAGCGTTACAGGCTGACCTTGCTAACCAGGCGACGGGACTGGACGCAAGCAAGGCCGGCGGGCAGCTCGGCCTGCAAGCGCAAACAACGTCAGCGCAACTCGGCCTGCAAGGCGCGCTAGCGGCGCAGGACGCCAATTTGCGTAGGCAGCTTGCTAATCAACAGGTCAGCGTTGGTGATGCTGAGCGAGCCATGCAGGCTAGCTCAACGATGGCCGCTAATCGATTGCAAAATCGGCAGCAAGAATTGCAGCGCAGGATGAGTAATGTCGCGCAGGCAAACGAAATGAACCGCGCGAACCTCAACGCCCGCATGCAGGAACAGCAACTGCGCCAGCGAGCCTTGACGGCTAACCAGGATGCAGGATTGCAGGCACAGCTTGCTAATCAGCAAACCGCGCTCGCAGAAGGACAAGCCGCCAACCAGGGCAGGCTACAAACGCAGGCGCTTGGCGCGCAGGCAAGTCGAGCGAACCAAGATGCTGGCTTACAGGCACAACAACTCGGAGCCCAGCAAGCCCGTGCGAACCAGCAGGCGTTCTTGCAAGCGTCGCTCGCTAACCAGCAGAACCGGCGTCTGTACGGTTTCCAAAATCAGGACGCGGCGCTACAAGCGCAGCTTGCGAACCAGCGCACGGCGCTCGATCAGGCAAGGCTCGATCAAGCGCGACGCATCCAGAACCAAGACGCCAGCTTCCAGCGACAGCTCGCCCAGCAAAATCTAGGGCTGCAAGGAGCCGCGCAGCGGCTCGCTGGTGCTCAGCAGCTTGCTGGGCTTGGCCAGGATATGCGCGGGCTAGCGTTTGCAGACGCGGCAGCTCTGCAAGGGGTAGGAGATACGCAACGGCAGTTCGCGCAGCAACTGCTCGACGATCAATACCGTCGATTCCAAGAGGCTCAGAACTACCCATTCAGGATGTTCGATGTCTTGAGAAGCGGCGCAGGCATGCTGCCTAACCCAACGATGACGAGCTCGTCAGGAAGATCAACAAACCTCGGAATCTAAGTAATGTTTAGTTTAGCGAACATAATTAAGCGCCGACTGGCAACGAAGATCGGCGACAAGATGGAAGACATCACTGCCGGCAAAAACTTGCTTGATGATCCATCGCAAATCGGCGGCATGATCAAAGACAGCATCATGAATCGACCGACCATCGCTGCAGCCACTATGAGCGATGAAGAGTACGAAGAGTATCTGCGTCAACAGATGATGCAGCGTGGTGGTATGGCCGGTGGGAATCCCTACATGGCGCAGATGCCTGCGCTCGACATGCCGCCCGTTGGCTTAGCGCCGACTGGGGGCTTTGTTGGCCAGACGCCTAACTACCTCAACTTCGCGCAGCAAAGTTTGGGAGGTCCGTACTGATGGAAAACCAATTGCCTTTCGATATCAACTCGCTGACGCCAGAGCAAAAAGCGATTGTCATGGAGCAACTCATGCAAGCCGGCGGTCAGCCGCAGCAACAGCAGGGCAACTTTGCGACTAACCTTTTTCAGAGGAGGATTCTGCAGCCATTACAAGTAAGGCTGGGGATGCGTGACTCGCCTCAAGATGTGCTTAGGAAGCAGCAATCGGTATTGAATCAGTTTCAAATGCAAGACCTTATTGCTGATCAGTCGCGCCGAAACCAAGCGGCCGAGTATATTGCAGGGCTCGATGCAGAAAGCGCTAAAGCGCTCGGTTTGAATCCAGCGCAACTTGCGCTTGCTCAAGCAAATCCGATAGAGGCTTACGACGATATCGTCAACAGGGCGTTTTCTCGCGAAACTTACAGCACAACTCCGCAGTACGGATTTACTAAAGATAAAGCTCGCATCGCTTATCAGCTTGGTGATCGAGGCGGCATGAAAATTATCGATGTCACGCCTACACCAGACACTTACACGGTCGATACTGGCGCAAGTATTCAGATCCTTAGCAGGCTGGATAACACGGTCATTGACACAATTGAAAAAGAAATGACGCCGGATCAGGCAGCGCGTGCGCTAATCGAGAAAGATAGAAAAACTAAAGAGGACAAGAACAGATTAGTAACCCGCGCAAAAAACCTTCGCACTGAGTTTAATAACATTACCAAAGAAATGCGTGACGTTGGTTTGGCTTACGGAAAAATTCAGGCGTCTTCGACTGAGCCGAGCGCAGCAGGCGACATCGCGCTTCTAATTAACTACATGAAGATGCTCGATCCCGGATCGGTCGTAAGAGAAGGGGAGTTCGCGACAGCACAAAACGCTGGCGGCGTGGAGGCAAGAGTACGAGCGACTTACAACAATTTGTTGCGAGGAGAACGCTTAACAGAGGGCCAGCGGGCAGATTTCTTAGCTTCTGCCGGCAGAGTACTCGTGCCCTATCGCGATGAGTTCGAGGCAACCAAGCTGCGGTATTCCGCCTTAGCAGAAAGAGAGGGCGTCGCCCCTAGTGATGTCGTTATCAATGATCCGTTTAGCGGGTTTGGCGTTATTGAAAGAAATAGGCAGTGGTATATCGATCGAGGTTATACGCCACCAAAAGGTATGAAGTAATGGCAACGCAATTAGAAATACTTTTAGAAAACATCGCTATCGCTGAAGCAAACGGTGCGAGCCCGAGAGATATCGAGGGGATGGTTTCCGATTTCGGGTACACAAAGTCTCGCTTTGAAAACGCCACCAAACGTCTTGCTGAAAGTGGCGGCAAAGTAACTCCTTCTAATGCGTTATCGAACACCCTGCGCGGTTTTACGCTCGGCGCGTCTGACGCAATCGAGGCGGGCGCTCGATCGCTTGTGGGACCAGAAACCTACTCACAAGAAAGGGCTGCAATCAGACTCGGTGAAGAGGAGTATGCTGAGGACTATCCCGGCAGAAAGTTTGCCCAGGAGTTCGCCGGTGCAATACCAACAAGTATCGCTGCATCACTGGCGGTGCCAGGATCTGGCGCTGCGGTACAGACGAGCCGATTGGCTAACTTTATGCGCGCAGCGCCCGTAGCAATGGGCGAGGGCGCGGTAGCAGGTTACTTTGGCGGAGACGCTGACCCGCTCAGCGCTGATGCACTGGGAGACGCTGCTATCGGTGCAGGTGTGGGAGCCTTGTTCCCAGCGGCAGGTAGTGCGATCGGAGCAGGGAAGGACGCAATATCACCTGCATTCTTGAACAGCGCGCAAGAACGCATTGTGGGGGAAGTGCTGCAGAACGCTGCAACGAATCCGCAAGCTGCCGCTCGTAACCTTGCAGAAAACGCAGAGGTGTTAGTGCCAGGTAGCGTGCCTACGACCGCGCAAGTAGCGCGCGATCCAGGGCTTGCAAGTTTCGAGACAGGCGTGCGTGGACTAGATCAAAGCGGCCGCATTGCTCAAAGAATCGGCGAGCAGCAGACCGCACGTGCAGTAGAAATGCAGAGGCTTGCAGGTACTGAGGATGACCTAGCTCGATTGCGAGATTATAGAGATATGCAAACGGCGCCGATGCGTGAGCAGGCGTTTAGTCAAGGCGGCATCATCGACAACCCCGCTGACATTATCGAATCTTTTACTGCGCTCGCTAATCGCCCTGGAATCAAAGGCAGGCGGTCGGTAAGAAAGATTATTGAGCGGTTTCGAGACGATGTAAAAATGCTCGCAAAAGACCCGGATGATCCTGACAACTTGCTGCCGATTGATCCGCGCGACCTTTACGCTGTGAGGCAAGAAATCGGCGACTTGATGTCTGGTCGTTTGCAAACAGATGAGGCTTCCGTTGCAAGGCTTTCAAAGGCGGAGCTTACCGAGTTAAAGCAACTTATTGACGATGAGATTGAGCTTGTTGCGCCGGGCTTTCAAGATTACTTGCAAACTTATGTAGCGAAGAGCAGGCCGGTAAATCGAATGGAAACAGTGCAAGACCTACAGCGCCGAGCGCAGGTCGGTACTGATCTACAGACCTTAGAGCCTGTGCTGAGCCCGTTCAAAATGCGCAATGCGATCAACGCAAGAAAGCGAGACTTCGATCGATTACCGCAGTCAAACAAGAAGCGTGTCAACGCAATCATGCGTGACCTTAATCGATCGACGGCCGCGACAGCACCTGGCGTGAAAGTACCAGGTAGCGACACGTTTAAAAACTTATCGATGGCTGCGGCGATAGGGCGGATCTTCGGTGACAACGCATCAGACTCAGCAATACCGTCCGGTTTGATGTCGCCATTTAGGACGCTTTACGGCATCACCAACTCCGATGAGAAAATGACAGAACTACTGGTGCAGGCTATGCTTGATCCAGAACTGTCAGCAAGACTGTTGAGCAGGGCTACAGAAGAAAACGCTAACAACTTCGTAAACGCTTTGCGCAGGAGGATGCCCGCATTTTTCTATGGTCAAGGCGCCGCGATGGTTGGATTGAACGTAGATTAACTACGGCAAAATTGCGGCAAATAATCGACGAGCCCAGTAAAAATGGGCTCTTTCGATTCCGGCCCTGGGCACCACGACCCTCCCCGCATATTCCCCCTAAACTCCATAAAAGCCCATAAAACAAGGGTTTACGGGGCTTCTATTCTACGCCGTTTTCGCTTATAACCACATTTCCCCATATTTTTACGGCGCCAATTACGGCAAATTACGGCAGAAATTACGGCAGGAGCGAGCGTGAAGGGAACATTTAGAAAGCGAGGGGATCGCTGGGAGGCCGGCGTTATGGTCGGCGGTCAAAGAAGATCTAAAACATTCGACACTAAGCGACTGGCGCAAGCCTGGGTCGCGGAGATGGTGACAAAGGACACTGGCGTCGCGCTTTTGAACAGTACGCTTGCCGATCTTAGTGCGCGCTACGAGCGGGAGGTGAGCGAAGCGAAGAAAGGCGCCAGGTGGGAGATGATTCGCTTAAAGATGTACGAGCGCGATTATCCCAAGCTATTCGCTCGCAAACTTTCTAGCATTCAGCGTGAGGACATCGAGCAGCTAATCGATGACCGGCTAAAGCAGGTGAAGCCGAGCACAGTCAATCGTGACCTCAACCTTATCGCTAACTTATTCACGCAGGCGCGCCGCTGGCGCATGATGACGCACAACCCGATGGCAGACATTAAGCGACCGAAAGATCCGCCGCCGCGCGACAGGCGCATCTCGCAGGAGGAGATCGATCGATTGCTTGTTGCCCTTGATCACGTTGACGGCGCGCAGCCCAGAACGCAAAGACAGAAAGTCGCGACAGCATTTCTGATTGCGCTTGAGACGGCGATGCGCCAGGGCGAGATCTGCAAGGTGACGTGGGATGACGTGCATCTTGATGAGCGCTACGTTTTTCTGCCGCACACCATTACGAAGACTGGTGTGCAGCGCAACGTGCCTTTATCGAAAGAGGCAGTGCGTTTGATCGGCACATTACCAAGAGAGAAAGAAGAGATGCTCGGCGTGTCAGCCGGCGTGGTCAGTACAATGTTTAGGAAAGCAGTCGCTGACTCAGCGATCGATAACTTGACGTTTCATGATAGTCGGCATGAGGCAACGACTCGGCTTGCTCAGAAACTGCTGGTGTTAGATCTTGCTCGCGTAACCGGGCATCGAGACATTAAGCAACTCATGACCTACTACAATAAAGATGCGCGCGAGCTCGCAGACTTGCTCTAGCCTTTGGCCCAGCGCACTACTTCCGATTTGAGCCAAACGAACCCGGTGCCGCGCGGCTTGGGAAAGCTATCTAGTTTGCTGACCGTGTCGCGGAAGTAACGACGATTGAAATGCAAGTAGGCAGCACACTCGTCAGTGTCCCATAACACCTCGTCCTCTCGCGGCGCCTTCGCGATCACGTGCGCAATCTTTTCTGCGAGCAGATCGTAATCGATTTCTAACTCCACAGAATCACTCCCGTGGCGAGCACGCAGAACGCCAAGAACAGCAAGTGCAGAGGGAATGGCTCCGGGTTATCGCCCCAGCGGCGGCGTCTCATAAATCGCATGTGCCGTCCTCGCAGGTTGCTTTAGCTAGGTGCGCGCTTAGCTTTGGGTCTTCGACTTCTTCGCTTAGTACAACGTCGCGCTCATCGCTGAACGGTTTGAACTGATGCTCTGTACGGAACTGCTCTTCCTCGGACGCGGGCTCAGCTTCGAGCTCCATCTGAATTGCGATCTCGGCGTAGTGAATGATCTTGCGCAAGTCTTCGACATTCGGTCGAGCAACGCCATGTCGCCTAATCGTCCTGTATCGGCAGGCGTACTTGATGATATTGCTCGCGATCGGCGACAGGCCGTTCTTCTCGCAAAACACAATCGGCTGAATCTCGAACGACTTGTAATGCGTCCCCCCAATTTGTCTGTCCAATGCACTCATCTGCTTGCTCCTCTATTGTGTAATCGTTTCGCCAGGCTTTGCCTAACCACGCTTGCGCGCCACGCGCCTGGAACATTTCTACATCGGTGATCTTGTGCTTCACGCGACAAGACCGGCACACGCCAGTAGTGCGACGCACGATCTGCCCGCACAAACAGCGCTGGTAATACAGCTTGTTGAATTCCTCAGTACTCACCGAGGCTGTCCTTAAAGTGCTCACACTCATTTTTTTTCACCGTAAATTCGACCGGCGGCACACTCTGATAAACGGCGCACCAGTCGATAATCATCTCGTCGCAGTAATAGCAGGACGGGTAATCGTGCATGCGCTTAATGGGGATCTCGTTGCGCGTGCCTTCCTTCTTCTTGGTACGCTTTTGCAAGTAGCACCCCCAGCATGTCTTGGTTGAGCTTTAGTCGCTCACTAATCTCGCGCATTAGTTCGAGAATCTCTTCGACATCCTGCTCTTCTAACTCAATCATCATCTTTCTCACCCCACTACCTCCGCGCCGAATTCCTGCTTGAGCGTGTCCACGATCGGATCGCCAAGAACGCTCACGTCGATCACCTTGGCCATCTCTTTCGACGTGAAGCCGCCTTCGCCATTCACAAACTCAGCGCCGGTCGATTTGTTGCGATAGCGCACAGCGTCATCGTCGCCATCAATGCATTCGGCCCAGTTAGTGAGCAGGGCAGGAATGAACAAGTGCTGATCGCAGCCGAGCCGCTGGTCTTCTTGGTTGAGGTCTTTGCCGTGCTTGCTGCATGACCAGCGTGCGTCGCCGTCCGTCTCTGGCGTTGAAAAACAGCACGTCCTGCAATTGGCTTGCGGGACTTGATTGCCGTGGCACACGTTGCTCTGGTCGCACCACTTGCACTTATAAAACGCGGGATCGTGACTAATGCCCTCGGGCGGTAGATCGCTCGTAATGATTCGCTCTGCTTTTGCGAGCAAACCCTCGGCGGTCTGCTTGTCGTACTTCACGCGCTCAAAGTAGAGCTCATCGTCATTTTTATTCACGGCCTGGTACAACGCGCGGTCGATGTTCATGAGGTGCATATACACCTGCATTTGCGCGTAGTGCTCAGGCTTTGATTCCTGCACACCCTTCGATCGCACGTTTTTGAAGGACTTGTCGTTGTGCGTCTTTTGCTCGCTAACGTGCGGCGCCTTGGGCGCTTCAACCAACCCCTGCACTACGCCATCAAGCGAGCCGCCAAAGTGTCCACCGACGGCCTCTACGCGCCATTGCTGATTCGTGTCCGGGTCAACGTCCCACACATTCAGGCCAGCCTGGCGCAGTAAAAAATTAAACACTTCCTCCTCACGGGCGCCGCGATTAAAGAGACGCAGCAGGCGAGCAGGATGTTTGGTTTGCGCGGCCCATCGAAAAATAAACCACAGCTTTCTCTGGCACTCATCACCGATCAGGCTTGCCCCAAGGTGCGCTCGGCCACCGCCATTGGTGGCCTGCGCTTCCTCGGTCGCTCGCTCAACAAGCTTGAGGGTGGTGTGCTGCTCTTCCGGCAGGGCAACCATGCGCCTACTCCCAGGGTTTTTTGCCGGGGGCTGGCGCAGCAGGAGCGGCGGCAGCGGGAGTCGCGACAGCAGCAGGGGCTGCGGGCGCTGCGGCGGGCGCGGAGCGGCCGGCCGGGGCGTAGGCTTTGATTTCGTTCGAGTCTTCGTAGCCGTTATCGCCTTTGCGGATCGTCACGGTGACCATCACTTCCTTGTAGTGCAGCTCCTCCGTGTCGCTGATCTTGTCCACGCCAACTGCGCGACAGATCGACGCGAGGTCTTGCTGCGCGATCGACACGGCCGTCGGGTTAGGGTTGACCAAATTCAATCGATCCCAGATCTTTCGATCAGCATGCTGACCATCGATGATCTCCCACACCAACTGCAGATACTGGCCAGTGCCAGCGCGCGTTGGCTTCATTTCACTTTCAGTGATCATCGCCTTGTAATCGCCCGCAGGAATGGGGGCGTACTTGTTCGTTGCGGGCGCCGCCTCGGGCGCGCTACTTACGTCAAATGCAAAACTCGTCATTTCGTTTCTCCGTTGATTGCTGTCGCTATTGCGTCTTGGAATGCCGACCAGGAAAGGTCGATCTCGTCGGGTAGCCCGTAGCGATTCTTCGCTACAAAGCCAGGCTTCTCGTTCGCGCACAGCACACGCTCGCCAGTACTGACGCCGCGCACGCGCGTTTGTCCAAAGCCTTTGTCTTCTTTCTTCGTTACCACTACATGCTTCGCGAACAGCACGGCATCGACACTCTCTTGCACGAGGCCGCTCGCTTTGTTGTGAAGTTTTATTTCGTATCGGTCGTAGGTGTCGCTATCGGGCGACTCAAACTTACGGATGTGGGTATGGGCAATCATGATGACCGCCATGCCTTTTTTAGCGCGGAGCGCGTTCAGCGCCGCCATGAGCTCGCGCCAATAATCGAGCGCGAACACGTAGCCCTTGCCGTAGCCAAGTTTCTCGATCGAGTCGATGCCTTGGGTCTTACAAACCTCTTTCCAAATGATCGGTTCGAGATGATCCAGACTATCGATGACGAGTGTTTCGTAATCGTGCTCGTGCTCAATGAGAGTCGCGATAGCCTCTAGCGCCTCGGCAAAATCTTTGACCTGCGGGAACGCGTTGATCTCAAGTGTGCCTTCTCCGGCCTCAGTTTGCAGGAACACGGGGTTCGGGGCTTGCGCGCCTAGCGTTGTTTTACCGACGCCGGCTTGCCCGTAGACCACGATGAAGGGCGGCTTAAGACCGCTAGTCTTTTTGATTGCGGAGAGATCAAATGCCATCGTCATTCGCCTCCACCGTCACGTTTGGTTTCGCAGGCGTTGCCGTCAGCGCTTCAGCGAAAATCGCGTACACCTCGGGCTCGTTGTTGCGCAGGTACTTCAAGCGCGGTTCATCGAGCAGTTCTTTGACCTTGAGAGGTAATAGCGCCTCGGGAATCTGATTGCGCACCTTCAGCAGCTTGGTGCCATCGAGTTTGTAATTGTTCTTTTGCTTAAGAACAATCTTTTTGCCCATTGGGGTGCGCGTGGTTGCGCTGCCATCCTCGCGCGACTTGAGCAGGGGGATAAGGCTTCGCTCAACTTTGAGCAGGGCTTCTTGGTTTTGGCGGATGACCTCTTTCAGCATCAGCCATTGATCAGCTAACGCATCGACGGAGGGTTGGTTATGTTGCGGGACGCTTTGTAGGCCCATTTCGGTTCGCTCCTTTCATCAAACTGAGAAGGAGCATAACCGAATGGTATACAAGTGTCTACTATGGGTTACACAGCAGTATTAGGGGAAGGTAGAGCGACAAGAGGCGTGAAAACCGCGTAGCGCTCTGTCGAGACAGCGAGGTCAATCATTTCTTCTTTAATGTCGCTTTCGAGTTCAAAGTTAAATTGCTTATTATCAGTGCGAATAACAAAATGCGTTTTGTTGAAATCGAACACAGCCATCGCGAAATTCGACCGCGTCCAATCGTTCTCAAATCCTGGCGCTCGATTTTTGATGACGCGACGATGCACTTCTGACTTCATAAAATTTTTACAAGCAACGCCCGGAAGCTTGCCTTCGGTGTATTTACAAACTGTCTCGTGCCAAATTTCTATGCCGTCTTTTGCCGTGCTGCAATAAACCATGTCGCCCATAAAAATTTTGTTTATAGAGTTATAAATGAAGCTGCGAGCCTCTGTGGATAGGTTTCTAGGTATCTCCATTACTAATCTTGCTGACCCCCATCTTCATAAATTGTTGTTTTACACTCAACAGCGCCTCGTATTGGCCGTCGCTGAGCAGCTCGATGTCTTGAAATGCGTCTAGTCGCTCGCTCTTCAACGACTTTTCTGTTCTAAAAAATACTTCATCGATTAACCAGGCTGGCTCAACCGCGAAGATCTTGCACAGCGCACTAATAACCTCCATTGGTGGTAGCCGGAAGCGCCCCGTCATTTTTGGCTGCTCCCATTTGGCTATTGCGTTATGAGTCACATCGACTCCATGTTTCTTTAACTCCTCCGCCAACGAACGAAGCGACATCTCGCGCGCTGTTCGGAGCGTTTTGAGTCTTTCGTGGAAAGGCACTCTGCCCATACCAACCTCTTGTTGTAAATGTCCTGACAGTAAACCAGAGGTTGCACCTAACTGTCCACTAAAATAGACACCTGTTTTGCATGTCAACCAAAGTGTACTAAAGTGCGCAAATCGAAACACAATGGAGCAGCGAGATGACACCCCCATGCATTTGGAATGAGATCAACGTGAGCCGACTAGCGAAGTCGTTGGATGTTGCGCGGATGACTATTTACAAATGGAAATCGAGCGAGAGGGGTATCCCAGCCGAGCGCGCGATCGAGATCGAGGAAATCACGGGCATCAAGCGTGCGCGCTTACGTCCAGATTTGTGGCCGGCAGATGAGTGAGGCGCTTGTGACGAGGAATGAAATGGCTTGGGATCTATGGCAGCGAGGGCTCACCGTCCTGCCGGCGCATCCTATACAGAAGCGACCGCTCGTAAGCTGGGAGCGATACCAGGTCGAAGAGGTCAGCGAAGACCTCATGAACTATTGGACGAGCTCAGCCAAATTCGCTGAATGCAATTGGGCACTTGTCACCGGCAAGGAATATGTAGTAGTCGATGCTGACTCTCTCGATGCCATGATATGGGTTGATAACAATCTGCCTTGGACGCCGCTCAAGGTGAAGACCAGCCGCGGCAAGCACTACTACTTCCGAGTCAATCCACACTGCCCAGTGAAGTCGAGCGCGAATCCAGACTCGAAACTCGACGTGCGCGGGCAGGGCGGCATCGTTATCGCGCCTGGCTCGATTCATCAGAGCGGCAAGACCTACGAAATCGAGGTGGAGACGGGCATCGATGATCCTTTCGAGGGTATCCCGATTTGGGACTCAACCTTCCAAGAAAAGATCGATGCAGAGAACAAGCCAACGAACGTGGTCGCGATCCACGGCGCAACGCAGGGCGGCTGGCATGAGCGCATGATCAAAGAAGTCGCGAGCAAAGTGATGCGCGACTACACGGATGAAGAAATACTCGCGGAGGCGCCCGCTTGGACAGAGCCGGGCTACACGGTCGAAGAAACGCTCGAAGAATTCCAGGTGGCGATCGATGGGGCTCGAAAGAAGTGGGCCGAGTCTATTGAGCGGAAGAAGGCACAAAAAGAAGAGGAAGTCGCGATAGCAACTGAGGCGCGGCGCGCAGCGCTGGCGCCGAGGCCGTTTGTGATGGCAGACCCGGCGGCGATCCCACCTCGTCAGTGGGTGTATGGGCGGCACTACATCCGGCGCTTTCTCAGCGTGACGGTCGCTGCGGGCGGATCGGGTAAGACCGCGCTCACGCTCACAGAAGCGATCGCAATGGCGACGGGCAAAGACATCCTTGGCACAGAAACGCTACCGCGCAGGGTGTGGGTCTGGAACCTCGAAGACCCGCTCGAAGAACTGCAGCGACGCATCGCTGGCATCTGCCAGCACTACAACGTCAAGCAAGAAGATTTTGCGGATCGGCTCTACGTGAACAGCGGTCGCGACAGCAAACTTTTGATAGCGGATAGCGAGCGCGGCGAAGCCGCGCTGACGCCTGCAGTCGATGAGATCACACACTTTATTAACGAGCACTCGATCGACGTGATCATTGTTGATCCTTTCGTGAGCTCGCACAGACTGAATGAGAACGACAACGGCCAGATGGACCTGGTCGTCAAAGCCTGGGGGCAGATCGCCGATAGGGGCAACTGCGCCGTAGAGCTCGTGCACCACGTCCGAAAGGCGCAACCAGGACAATCGGCCAGCTATGGCGACGCTCGCGGAGCGAGCGCGCTTACGGACGCCGCCAGGCACGTGCGCCGGCTGCAGAGAATGACGGCAGAGGAAGCGAGGCTTGCCGGGATCGACGAGCGCGAGTTTTGGCAGTACTCACGCGAAGCCGACAGCAAAGACAACCTAGCACCGCCGAGTCGCGACAGCTCTTGGCGGAAGATGGTGAGTGTAGAAATCGCGAACGGGGACAGCATAGGGGTGATGGAGCCTTGGCAGTGGCCTGATGCTTTTGAGGACGTGACGGCGGCGGATTTAGCGCACGTTCAAGGGCTTATACGCGACGGAGAGTGGCGCGAGGACGTGCGCTCGAAGCAATGGGTCGGGCTTGCCGTGGCTCAGGTGCTGGGTCTAGACGAGCGCGATGAGGCCGTGAAAAGCAAAATCAAGACGATGCTACAAACGTGGATTGATAACAGAGAGCTGAAGGTAGTGGAGCGACCTGATGCCCAGCGCAGACCGCGCAAATATATTGAAGTAGGGGACGCTCCGTCATGGATGATGGATTACTAACGTGCAAAGTATGTTTAACCGACAAACCCGCGACCGATTTCTACCCTTCTGAAAGGAAGGGCGAGTACAAACGATGTAAGACGTGCATCCGTACTGCCAGGCAGAAGCGCATCAATGCCGGGCATAAGCCGTACTTAAAGCTGCTTTTCGGACAACTGCGCAGCAAGCGTAAATCGCTCGGCGTCGATTGGGAGATTGAGCTTGAGGACGTGCTCGACCTTTGGGATCAGCAGAACGGCAAGTGCGCGCTATCGAACCTCAATATGACCCATCACCGAGTGGGTGTCTCTCAGAAACGCCCTTTCAACGCCTCGATCGACCGAATCAACCACAACGAAGGCTACCTAAAAAACAACGTGCAGCTCGTCTGCAGCCAGGTAAATACCATGCGACACACGCTCAATTTGGACGAGTTTTGGTGGTGGATCAAGACCATTTCGGAGCACCAAAGTGACTAGTTTTGACTACTTTCGTGCTCCAGTGCTCCAGTCTTGCTCCAGTTCACCAAAAAGACTGGAGCAGTCAATAAAATCAATGACTTACGCGATTCTGCTCCAGTTGCTCCAGTTTGTTTTTGCTCCAGTTTGTTTTTGTTGTCGATTTATTCAATTAAATCAACGACTTATAGGATCTGCTCCAGTGCTCCAGTTGCCCTATATAAATATATATACAACTGGAGCGCTTACGCGCTCCGAGTTCATATATTTCTATTTTATGGCGGCGCGGCGGAGCCGCTCGCGAAGCAGAATTTCGCAACTCGTTTTGCGGGGGTTAGGATTTATGCGATCGGCCAGGAGGGCTGAGTGATGCCAACAGTGAGATTAGAAATCGATGACATGGAGCCGGGCATGCGGCTGAGCATCAAACTCGATAACGAGGAGTATGTGTACGAGATCGAGGATGACGGCGAGCCGGACGAGGAGCCCGGCGAAGCCGGGGGCGACGAGCCGGCGAGCCTTGATGCCCGCAGATTTAAATTCGGAGGCAAGAGTGGCTAGTCATCTGGAGGAGCAGTTCGCGGCGCAGCTCGATGCGTACGGAATAACGTACGACCGCGAGCAGATGCTGATACCGGGCCGCAAGTTTAGGTTCGACTTCGTCATCCCGCAGGCGGCTTTGGTGTGCGAAGTCGAGGGCGGCACGTGGTCGGGCGGCAGGCATACGCGCGGCAGCGGCTTTCGCAAGGATTGCGAGAAGTACAACCTGGCAGTGGAGCATGGGTATGCGGTGCTGCGCTACACGTCCGATATGGTGAAAAACGGCCTTGCAGCAGAGCAAGTGAGACGGTATCTGACCAATACGTGCGCTGAGACGCAGCCAGAGGCTCTGTGAGGCGTTTATGAACTGTCCGCAATGCCAAGGTAGGTCAGAAGTAACGCACACTCAGAGGCGTTCTGAGAGCGTCCTACGTAACCGTCGATGTAAAGTTTGTGAGTACAAATTCGACACGCTCGAATCGTTTCACGTGGAACGAAAAGGTAAACAAGTAAAACAGGTCAAAATGACCAAATCGACCGCCTCGAAGCAGGTACAATTGCGCGTCCAGCAGGAGCCGCTGAAGGAGCGTGATTATCCTGACGAGTACTGGGTAGTCGATGACATGGAAGAGGTGCGAGACGTGCTGAGAGAGATGGGAGTGGATGACTATGTCGGGTAGACCAAAGATGCGTGAAGCAATGCGACGGATCGATGACCAGGGAGGCGAGGAGGTGTTCGATGACCTAGCGTCGGGCATGACAACGGTCAACCTGATCAAGAAGCTTGGCGTGAGCTCTCGCGTGTTTTACAAGTGGATGCGGGCAACCAAAGAGCGTGAAGAGAAATACTACGAAGCGAAGCGGAAGTGGGCAGATCATCTTGCTGAGGAGACGCTAGATATTGCTGACGGCGCGATCGATGCACACGATGCACAGGTGCGTAAGCTGCGGATTGAGACTAGGCGTTGGCTCGCTGCGCGTGCGAACCCGGATAACTGGGGTGACCGTCGAGATCCGCTAGTGTCCATCAACGTCCAAGACCAGCATCTCGGCGCCTTGCGAGAGCTCATTGTGCCTGACGATAAGATCGTCTCAGAGCAGTGATACTCGCGCTCTCGCGCACCGGGCCGGGCGGTCCATCGCGCGCGTGGGAATTTAACATAATCTCGCGTTAAATCAGCCAGTTAAGCGCAAGATAACAGCGTTAACACGCCGTTACATAATAGTGCTGTTATAAAACGTAGCAAAAACAACGACATACGTAGCCTAAAACGGGATGGGGGGGGGTATCGAGATCCGAGCTCGTTCCCAGGCGCTCAGACCCCCCCCTTCGCGCCTTGCCGGGGGAGGGGGAGTGGTAGTTAAACCCGCACGCACCAAAAAAAATTTTTGAAATTTTCCTGCACGCAAAAAAAGGCCCGCTGACGCGGGCCTAGCTGGCCTTGGGGAAGGAGGGGTCGCCAGCTTATTATTTCTTTGCGGTCTTCTTGGCCTGCCGGAAGGCTTTCGCAGTCGGCGCGCCTTTGCTGCCCGGCTTACGCATTTTCTCTTTCGAGCCTGCCTTGATCCGTTTCCGCTTCGCGTGGATGTTTTTGTAAAGACCCATCATGATCTCCTCGATTTAGTGCCGCTGCACTTCCATCGCTTTCGCGACAATCGGAGCGGGCTGTTGGGATTCTTCGCTGCCTTCGGCGATCGCTTCATCTGGCCGGCGCTCCGCGCGCAGTAGGCGTCGCCTTTCTTCGTGCCGGCTCGCACTCGCGGCCCGCCGTCCCTGGCGCGGCCGGCCTGGCCGTACGACACCCGCTTGCCGGATGCCGTGACCTTGACCCGCGCCTTGCCCTTCCGTGGTTCTGCCATTACTTAGGCGGGAATGAGGGCTTGGGCGATCCCACTCGAACGCCTGCAACCATCGATGCGTGCTTGTTCTTTTTGTTGCTGCCGGAGTGTTTAACCGGCGCTTTAGTTCCGTGTTTTTGCATATCTGGGTCTCCTTGAGCCCATTAGATTAATCGATAAAAAAAATAAAAATAATGTCAACAAAAGGTAGACAGCTGTAACAGCGTTTGATAAGGTATCACTGTTACTGAGTAGTTCACAACGAAAACAAAGGAGCGACAACGATGGCAAAAGCAACTCACAACGGAATCTGCCAAGTATGCGGCGCACTGCAAGCGGTAAACCCAAAAACTGGAAAGCTAGCGAATCATGGTTATTCGGTTATGTGGCACTCACAGCACGGCACCTGCCCTGGCTCTAGGCAATTGCCTATCCAAGTCAGCAGCGACCTTGCTGAAAAAACCGCAAAAGGGCTGGAAGAAAAAATTAATCAGCTAAGGCACGACGTAGAGCACGAGGAAATTATTAAGGTGAAGGTTACGCGTCGCGGCCCTTGGGGCCGGGAAGAATTGATGGTAACTCGCGAAGAGTTCAAAGATCCTAGCGATTTCGCTTGGGCTGAAGCTTGCCAGAGGACGCTTCGAGAAATGACTTTTCGAGCAGATTTGTACGAGGAGTGTGTCAAACAAATCAAAAGCCGTATTGAAAAATACCACGGCCAGTCATTAATTCAACGAGATCAGGAGGCGGCGTAAGCCGCCGGGGAGCGAAACGATGGAAACAATCAAAATCACAAAGCTGTTTTATGACGATCACGTCGACCGTGATCTCCCGGCCCCGGCGATCGTGCGGGAAACGAAGCGTCACTACTTCATCGATGCCAATAGCGAGCACCTCGATGATCTTTTATCCGACGCAGAGTTTTATTGGGATCCCACGCTGTTCAACTGCGAATTCGGCGACTGGCTATGGGGCTTGATCCGATCAGCGAACGCAACCGAGAAGGCGATCAAAAAGCATTTGAAGGAGGCCGCGTAAGCGGCCGGAGGAGCGAGCATGAAAACAAGAAGCATCAGGGGCGAGTACCGCAAGCGCCGCCAGGTTCAGGAGCAAGCAGAAAGGAGAGCAACCATGATCTACGGATACACCCGCGTAAGCACGGAAGAGCAAGCCGACGGCACGTCCCTCGCAACGCAACGCACCATGATTCAGGGCGTTGCTCTCGCGAGCCAGCTCCCGACGGACATCACGTACCTAGCCGACCCCGGCGTGAGCGGCAGCGTGCCGTTCTTCGCCAGACAGGCTGTCGCGACTCTTGCCCTGCAGCCCGGCGACATCATTATCTGCAGCGCCCTTGATCGATTTAGCCGCGACGCGCGCGATTGCCTTAACACGATCCACGAGCTCAAGGAGCTCGGCGTGCGTTTGTTCTTGAACGGCCACGGCGACGTGACCGACGAGGGCAACGTCACAGCGCGCCTCATGCT
>Ga0181588_10000108_pt1 | contig 66843 bp, 69 predicted proteins | sample 071ome_26_FD_148607 | JGI IMG/M metagenome (GOLD analysis project Ga0181588, IMG submission 148607) | Coastal salt marsh microbial communities from the Groves Creek Marsh, Skidaway Island, Georgia - 071409BT metaG (spades assembly) | ecosystem: Environmental > Aquatic > Marine > Intertidal zone...
TACAAGAAGCGTTCTACGGAAGCGACCAATCGATCGGTTCGGCTCCGAGGTCCTCGAGCAGCTCGTTCGCGCGACTGAACGGTCGCGATCCGAAAAATCCACGATCGGCGGACATCGGGCTGGGGTGGGGGCTTGCGATGACAGGTGCGTCATCGAAGAGTCCGGACGCGGTCTGTGCATCCTTCCCCCACAAGATCGCCACCACCGGTTGATCCGGCCGTGCAGCTATCGCTGTGATCGCTGCTTCGGTGAATTCCTCCCAGCCGTGGCCCCGGTGGCTTCCTGGTTGTCCCTGTTGGACGGTGAGCACACGATTCAGCAGAAGCACACCCTGGGTAGTCCATGGCGTGAGATCGCCGCTGCTGGGTGCTGCAACGCCGAGATCGGCCGTGAGTTCGGTGTAGATGTTGGTGAGACTTCGGGGAATGGGTCGGACGTCCGGGGCGACGGAAAACGACAGGCCAACGGCGTGCCCCGGTGTCGGGTATGGGTCTTGGCCCACGATCACGACGCGGACGTCGTTCAACGGCTGGGTGAGTGCGCGAAGAATGTGATTGCCCGCCGGTGCCCATGGTCGATGAGCCGCGGATTCGGCGCGCAGGAACTCTCCGATGGATGCGAGGTTGTCTCGCTGTCCGGCCATGTCGGGGATCCAGGACTCGTGAACCAGATCGTCGAGTTGCTGCGCCACAGCGACACCCTTGCAGACCGCGGTCGCCGATGGGCGACGTCAGGCGGAATGCACCAAGACGTCCGTTGCCTTCACACTCGCCCAGATCTCTCGCCCGGGAGCGATGCCGAGTTCGGCAACCGCTGCCGGGGTGATCGCTGCGGATAGCGGCGGAGGCCCGGCAAGGTCGACCCGCACGTGGTCGCCGTGGGCGTCGACTCGGGTCACCGATGTCCGCCAGACGTTCCGCGCGCTGCCCTCGGGTTTCCCGGTGTGCAGGGAGATCGCCTGTGGTCGAATCACCGCCACTACGGTGCCGTCGGTCTCGACGCTGGTGATCAACTCACCGCCCGTGTTGCACGCAATCACCCCGTTCTTAGCAACACCGCGCACGAGCGTGACCCCCAGGACCGTCGCGAGGTATTCGGTGCGGGGCTCGCGAGCGACGGCCGCCGTGGGCCCCTCCTGGGTGATGCGGCCGTCTTCGAGGACGACGATGCGATCCGCGAGTACGAGCGCATCCACCGGGTCGTGGGTGACGATGACGGTGCCGTGCTGGAACTGCTGCAGAAAGTTGCGTAGTTCAGCACGCACCTCTTGCTTTGTGGACGCGTCGAGTGCGGCCAGGGGTTCGTCGAGAAGGAGAAGGCGTGGGCTGGTGGCGAGGGCTCGCGCGAGGGCGACCCGTTGTGCTTGCCCCCCGGACAGTTCATTGGGCTTGTGATCAAGCAGGTCGGTCAAGCCGAGCGCGGCGATCCATTCGCCCTCGGATGCGATGCCAAGGTTCTTCGGACCGAAGGCGATGTTCTGGCGGACCGTCATGTGAGGAAACAGCAGGTAGTCCTGAAACAGCACTCCGACGCGTCGGTGCTCGGGTGGAAGGAAGATCGCTCGCGCCGGCTCGTCGACGGAGGTCGAATCGATGTGTATGTAGCCGTTGTCGATGGCCCGCAAACCAGCGATAGCGGCGAGCAGCGTGCTCTTGCCGGCGCCGTTCGGCCCGAGGAGAGCCACCGTCTCTCCCGCGTGGCAGGTGAGTTCCGCGTCGATCGTCACGGTGCCGACGGTGGTGGTGATGTGTGCGGCCAGACTCATGATCTGCTCCCCAGGAAACGGCCACGAAGGGAGATCAGAACGGTCAGCGATACGGCGAGCAGCACCAGACTCAGGGCCAGCGCCTCATCCCTGCTGACTTCCAGTGCCGAGTAGACCGCCAGGGGAAGGGTCTGGGTGACTCCCGGGAAATTCCCGGCGAACGTGATCGTGGCTCCGAATTCCCCGAGGGCTCGTGCCCAGGCGAGCACGATGCCGGCGACGAGTGAAGCGGAGATCATCGGCACGGTGATGCGGAAGAAGACAGTGCGCGGAGGCGCCCCCAGCGTGCGTGCGGCCATTTCGAAGCGTGGGTCGATTCCGCGGAGCGCTCCTTCCACCGTGAGTACCAGAAATGGCAGGGCGACGAACGCTTCGGCCATCACCACGCCCGCGGTACTAAAGGGGAGTTGGATACCGAACCAGTCATACAGGTACTGACCGAGCAACCCGCGCCTACCGAAGGCCGTCAGCAGAGCCACTCCACCCACCACCGGCGGAAGAACCAACGGAAGCAGCACTACGCCACGGACCAGGCGTTGGCCGCGGAAGTCGCGTCTGGCCAGAACCCACGCGAGCGGCACGCCGAGAATCGTGGCGACGGCAGCCGCCAGAATCGACGAGACCAATGACAAGCGCAAGGCCTCGATGGCCTTCGGGCTCGCGAGGAGTTCCGGGAGTTCAGACCACGGGGTTTCCCGCAACAGTCCGGCCAGCGGAATCAACAGAAACGCCAACGCGACGAATGCCAGCACCATCACCAGTGACGGCGCCTGCGCCTGGGCTCGTTTGTGGTGGCGTTCGCTTTTGCGTTGGCCATTGCTCGTTCTCACGGGGTCCCGAACCCCCACGATCGAAGGATCGACTGACCATCGTCGCTGAGAACGAAGTCCACGAACTGAGTCGCGAGATCCCGAGAGCTGTCGTCGGCGGTGGCAGTAACGGCGATCGGGTAGGAGTTGATCACGTTGGACTCACTCGAAATGTCAATGCCGTGAACTTCGGCCCCGGCGGCGGTGATGTCGGTGCGATAGACGATGCCGGCATCGGCTTCGTCCTGGATGACCTTCGTAAGCACGGCGCGGACATCGCGTTCCAGGCTGGCAGGCACCACGAACAGAGCGTTCGCATCGAACAGACGCTGCGTGGCGGCGCCGCAGGGAACTGGAACGTCGCACACGACGATGGTGATGTCGGGATGTGCCAGATCGTCGAGGCGGCTGATCTGGGCGGGATTGTTCGGCGGGACGGCGATGGCGAGTGTGTTCGTTGCGAAGGGTTCTGGTTGCTTGACGGTGCCTGCCTGGACCGCTCGGTCCATGGCTTCTGATGATGCGGCTGCGAAAACATCGACGGGTGCACCGGCAGCGAGCTGCTCCGCGAGCGTGGAGCTGCCAGCAAAATTGAATCGCACCGCGATGCCGGGATTGTCTTGCTCGAAGGCGGCGCCGAGCGCAGTAAACGAATCCGTCAACGAAGCGGCAGCGGAGACGGTAATGGTGTTGGTGTCGTCGCTGGAGCAGGCAGTGAGCCATAACAACGCCGCCACCAGCACAGACACCGCACGTTTCACGCAGTGTCCACGATGACGTTCGTGGACTTGACGCTCGCGGCGGCGCGCACACCCGGTTCGATTCCGAGGTCCTCGACCGCCTCCCTGCTCAGCAGTGAGATGACACGGTGCGGGCCGGACTGGATCTCGACAAGTGCCATCACGCCGTCCTTCTCTACACGGGTGACAATGCCGGGGAATCGGTTGCGGGCGGACACGTTGAGGTGAGGAAGTTCTGGTGCGGCTTCGCGCATCAGGCGTGCGACGTCAGACCCGAGCACGGTGGCCGGACCGGTGTCCGACGTGGATGTCAGGCGACCGGAGTCGATCCACCGACGAACGGTGTCGTCACTCACTCCCAGGAGTGCGGCTGCTTCACTAATCCGTAAGTGCGTCACAAAACAGCAGAATAATCCGCATATCTGCTTTATTCAAGGCCGAATTATTGATTATGAGGATTTCAGAGCATGTGACTCTTCCTCGACGGGTGGATGCGCGCATTCGCGGTTAATCTGAGGAAGGAAGGGAGTGAGCAGATGTCTGCAGCCGCCATTTGGGCGATTGTCGCGGCGGTCGCGCTGGGTATCGAGATTTTCACTCTCGACCTCACCTTCGGCCTCATCGCCATCGGTGCGCTCGCGGGCGCAGGTGTCAGCCTCATCGGAGCCCCGCTGTGGGCGTCTGTCGTTGTGGCGGCGGCGGTCTCACTTGCAGGGATCCTGTTCGTCCGACCGGTCGCTCTGCGTCACCTGCGTCGCATGCCCAAGGGGGCCCGAACCGGAGTCGACGCATTGCCGGGGGTCGAAGGCTATGCATTGACGGAAATCACCGAACGCGACGGACGGATGAAGTTGCGCGGTGAGGAATGGACAGCGCGCCTGGATCCGGACATCACGCTTGAGCCTGTCGGATCAGGAACCAAACTTGTCGTCACCCGGATCGACGGGGCAACTGCCCTAGTCCACCCCATCGACTAACAAACAAGCGGCCGTCAACAGACGACCGTGAGCAGACCAAGGGTCAAAGGAGAAGAAATCAGATGATCGCATTCATTAGCGGTGTCGTCTTCGCACTCATCGTCGTCGCCCTCTTGCTGTGGCGGACGATCGTAATCGTCAACCAGGCCAGTTCCGCCATCATCGAGCGCTTCGGTCGCTACCAACGCACCTTGACGCCAGGTCTGAGCATTCTGGTGCCGTTCGTGGATCGAATTCGCGAGCGAGTGGATATGCGTGAGCAAGTCGCCTCATTCCCTCCGCAACCGGTGATCACCGAAGACAACCTGGTTGTCTCCATCGACACCGTCGTGTACTTCCAGGTGACCGACCCGAAGGCGGCCACGTACGAAATCTCCAGCTACATCGTCGGTATCGAGCAATTGACCGTGACGACTCTTCGTAACGTCATCGGGTCGATGGATCTGGAAGAGACTCTGACCTCGCGCGATGCGATCAACGGTCAACTCCGGGGAGTCCTCGACGAAGCCACGGGTCGCTGGGGCATCCGCGTGAACCGAGTCGAGCTGAAGGCCATTGATCCGCCGCCGTCCGTCCAAGAGTCGATGGAGAAGCAACTGAAAGCCGAGCGTGAACGACGTGCGGCGATCTTGACGGCAGAAGGTGAGAAGCAGTCGGCCATCTTGACGGCAGAAGGTGCCAAGCAGTCCGCCGTCCTTACCGCGCAGGGACAGGCCGAAGCAGAGGTTCTCCGCGCACAGGCGGACGCGAAGGCGCAGGTCATTCGAGCCGATGGTGAAGCTGCTGCGGTCGAGAAGGTCTACAGCGCCCTCCACGAGGCGGATCCCACGTCGTCCGCTCTCGCACACCGATATCTCGAGACGCTCCCAGAGATCGCGAACGGTGAAGCGAGCAAGGTGTGGGTCGTGCCGAGCGAACTGACGTCCGTCGTTCAGGGCCTGAAAGAAGGATTCACAAAGTAGGTGACGAGCGCCAGCAGCGCGCGATCACAGGAGCGGCGAGCGCGGCGGCACCGACCGCCACGATGACGCCAGCCGTCGCCGTGACGCCGGCTTCTAAGTTCACATCGGTCTGAGCGCTGATCGCGACCACGGCGCTGAGGGCACACAGCCCGGCCAGCACGATGAAGTCAACTCGTCCGATGGGCGTCGGCGAATTCACCCGCATTGCCGTCCGGGCGAGAGCCAGAACGGCGATCCACACCAAAACGTATGCCACGAAGACTCGTGGCTCACTCAATCCAGTGACGATCGGAATCGCGATGGTCACCAAAGCGAGCAGGACCGAGACGCCTCGACGGACCACTGCGTTGCGTGACCAGGCGCGCACGGTGTCTTCGCTGCGCTGTTGATCAAGATTGGCCAGGGCATTGTTGCGATCCACTGCTTCCTTGGCCATGTACTTGCCGTCGTCGAACATCTAGGTGTCCTTCGTCAGATACGGATCGTGCAGGTACGCGTCGATCAGCTCTCGGGCTGCCGCCTCGGTCGAGTCCTCCCACGGGCCACCGTCGAGAGCGTCGAGGAGCTGCTGTGCCCGCTCAGACTGCGCAGGCGCTGCAGAGGTGACGACCTGTCTCAGTTGCTCTCGAAGGTCCACCACCGCAGTCTGTCACTGGCAGGATGATCACGGGGCTATGGCAGCGGACAGCTGCACGGGGTGGCGCGTAGCCGCCCATGGGACAAGGAGTGGAGAGGAATCATGGGTTGGCTTCTCTTGGCCGGGGCAATCGCCTTCGAGGTTTTCGGAACGGTCATGCTGAAGGTCAGCGATGGTTTTTCTAAGTGGCTTCCGTCCACCGGTGTGGTGATCGGATACATCGTCTCCTTCGTTCTGTTGGCCTTCGCACTGCGGACGATCGGATTGAGTACTGCCTATGCGATCTGGGCCGGTGTCGGAACCGTGGGCGTCGTGCTCGCGGGGGTCCTGATATTCGGCGAACACTTGTCGGTGATGGCCATCATTGGAATCGGGTTGATCGTGATCGGCGTTGTTCTATTGAACCTCGCCGTGCCGCACTAGCAAGCCAGTGGCGGGAGAGCATCCGCTACGAAAGAATCACAAGGTGAGCAATCGTCTAAGTGATGCAAGTTCTCCGTACCTGCTGCAGCACGCGCAGAATCCAGTGGACTGGTGGGAGTGGGGAGAGGATGCTTTCGACGAAGCGCGACGCCGTGATGTTCCGATCTTCTTGTCCATCGGGTATTCGGCCTGTCACTGGTGTCACGTCATGGCGCATGAATCCTTCGAGGACGACACCATCGCGGCGCAGGTGAACGAAAACTTCGTTGCGATCAAGGTCGACCGTGAAGAGCGTCCGGACATCGACGCTGTCTACATGGATGCCACGGTGGCGATGACCGGACACGGTGGATGGCCGATGACCGTCTTCCTCGATCACGACGCCCGACCCTTCTTCGCGGGCACGTATTTCCCGCCGGCACCCCGACACCAAATGCCGTCGTTCCCGCAGGTGTTGCAGGCGATCGTCGACACCTGGACGACTCGCCGAACAGAGGTGGAAGAGTCGAGTCAGCGCATCGTGGAAGCGCTGTCGAAACGGCAGTGGGACGTCGGTGATGCAGCAGGGCCAACCCTGAAGCACCTAGATGCCGCGGCTGCTTCCTTACTGAATGATTTCGATGACGCTCACGGTGGATTCGGTGGAGCGCCAAAATTTCCGCCATCCATGGTGCTGGAATTTCTGATCGGGTACCAAGCTCTGCCGGGAGCAGCCCACGGTGAGAGCGCCTATCGCATGGTGGATCGAACCTTGACGGCGATGGCACGGGGTGGCATGTATGACCAGCTCGGTGGTGGCTTCGCCCGATACAGCGTCGACGAGCAGTGGACCGTGCCCCATTTCGAGAAAATGCTGTATGACAACGCGCTTCTTCTTCGCGTATATCTGCATTGGTGGCGCTTGGCTGGATCGTCTTTGGCCGAACGGGTAGTGCGCGAGACTGCCGAGTTTCTTCTGCGCGACTTGCGAACGCCTGAGGGAGGCTTCGCCTCCGCCTTGGATGCGGATAGCGAGGGCGTGGAGGGCAAGTTCTATGCGTGGACACCGCAACAATTAGTCGATTGTCTGGGCGAAACGGATGGGGTGTGGGCCGCTGGGGTGTTGTCGGTGACCGAGGCGGGCACCTTCGAACACGGAACTTCCACACTCCAATTGCTCAACGACCCGGACGATCTGGCTCGGTGGGAATCTGTTCGCGAACGGCTCTGGCGTGAGCGGGAAAACCGCGTTCATCCGGGTCGCGACGACAAGATCGTGGCCGCGTGGAACGGTATGGCGATTGCGGCGCTTGCCGAGGCTGGCCAATTGTTCGACGAGCCGTCGTGGGTCGAGGCCGCTAATGCGGCCGCCGACCTGCTCATCGCGGTCCACCTTGGAGCCGCCGGCAACGATCGCCTCTGCAGGACGTCACGAGCGGGAAAACCCGGAAGCAACCTCGGTATCCTGAGCGACTACGCCGGTGTGGCAGAGGGACTTGTTGTTCTGCACCAGGTGACCGGGGAGGCAGCGTGGCGGGATCTGGCTGGAACGTTGCTTGATGTGGCGGTGCGGCACTTCGGCGACACAGAGGGCGGCTTCTTCGACACGGCAGATGACGCTCCCGCGCTGGTCCGTCGACCGAAGGATCCAGCGGACGGTGCCGAGCCGTCGGGGTGGCTTGCTGCGGCCCACGCGTTGATCGGGTACGCGGCCCTGATGGGATCGGGCGACCACCGGGAGGTCGCCGAACGTTCACTCGGGATCCTCTCCCACCTTTCTGATCGTGCCCCGCGTGCCTTCGGGTGGGGTTTGGCCGCTGCAGCGGCACTCATCGCCGGTCCGCTCCAGATAGCGGTCGTCGACGCCGGAGACGGCGAGGGCAAGGCCCTGGTCGATGTGGCCTGGAGGTCCGTCTTGCCGGGCACCGTGGTGGTGTGGGGAGCGGGCGATGACGAGCAGCCGCTACTTCACGATCGATCGATGGTCGACGGTGCTCCAGCGGCGTACGTGTGCCGAGAATTTGTTTGTGACGCGCCTGTGACCGATGTAACGGACCTGGCCCTCGCCGTCCGAGCCGAGATTCCCCCCGCGTCGTGACCTCAGGGGGGTAGCCTTGGCGGGCGCCGCTCCGGGTGGCGCGGGAAGGATCCACAGTGGGCGTGTCTGATCTCGTCTATGGCGCGTACGAGAGGCGCCTGAACGCGCAACTGAAGGACGCCTTCGCGGCGGGTCGGACCCCCAAGCACGTCGGCGTCATCCTCGATGGAAATAGACGGTGGGCAACAGCGCAGGGCTCGTCCTCCTCTGCCGGTCATGCCGCCGGAGCTGCCAAGATCGTCGACTTCCTCGGCTGGTGCGATGACGCGGACGTCGAGGTGGTCACGCTGTGGCTGCTGTCCACGGACAACCTGGCCCGGCCCGAACCGGAGTTGGAGGCGCTGCTCGCGATCATCGAGGAAACGGTCGCAGGCCTCGTCGGTCAAGGACGGTGGCGATTGCATCCGGTGGGCGCCCTGGACCTGCTCCCCGATCACACTGCGCGGGTGTTGAAGGAAGCACAGGAAGCCACGGCAGGTATCGACGGATCGCTTGTCAACGTTGCGGTGGGGTACGGCGGTCGTCGTGAAGTTGTGGACGCTGTTCGATCGCTGCTGAACGAGCACGCGGGTCAAGGAACGTCTCTCGACGAGCTCGCCCAACTATTGGACGTCGAGCACATCTCCGATCACCTTTACACCAAGGGACAACCCGACCCGGATCTCGTTATTCGAACCTCGGGAGAACAGCGCCTTTCCGGATTCCTGATGTGGCAGAGCGCTCACTCAGAGTTCTATTTCTGCGAAGCGTTCTGGCCAGATTTTCGTCGTGTTGACTTCCTGCGCGCTCTGCGCGCTTTCGCAGAACGGCAGCGACGTTTCGGCGTATGAGTAATCGAGGTGTGCCCGGACCTGAGGGGCCGAATGCCGATGTTGTTCGGCGGGTAGACCCCAACGCGCAGCCGCTCTTCAAGCGTCCGCTTCTGGTAGTTCTTGTTCTCGCCGGCGTCGGCGGCATGCTCGACGCTGACGACTACCTGACCTACGGAGTCTTCACGGCAAACCAGGCGGGCAACATGGTGTTGCTGTGGCTCAACATCCTCGAAGAGCCCGGTGTCGCGCTGCTGTCCTTGAGTTCGATGGTGGGGTGTGCCCTCGGCATCGCCTCCGTCGTGTTCATCAGAAGCCGGTCGTGGTGGCCGATCGGGGACCGTGGTTCACGGCTCCTGCTGTTCACCGCGGCGATCGTCCTCGCGGTGACCTCGGTCATCGGTGGACGCGTGTTCGATCCGAGAGCCGAACTGACCGCTCACGAGTTAGACCTCTGGGTAGCGGACTGGTGGGGGGCAATCCTGTCCATTTCCTTGTCCGCGTTCTCATTGGGCCTACTCGCCACGATCTTTGTGTGGGCCGGTCAACACAAGACCGCGGTGATCGCGGCGACGGGCCCGTTTCTCGACGCGGCTCGGTACGCGACCGCAAGCGCGATCCACAAGGTGCCGGAGTATCGATTCAAGTGGCGGGCACTGATTGCCTTTCCCGTTGCGTGGAGCCTCGGTGCGATGGTCGTGGGACTGACGTCGCTGGACCGACCGGTGATCACGTTGATCGCTGTCGTGATCATCGCGTTGACAGGGGCTCTGGCGCGGCGTGTCGACTCCGACAACTCCACGCCGTCCCCCTAGCGTTTTGATTGCAGGCCGGACAGTGTCCGGCGAGCTCCGTTCCCGTCTGGCGAGGAGAGTGTGTGCAGTCAAACTCGCGGAGGACTTTCGTCCTCGACACGTCCGTGCTTCTGTCCGACCCACGAGCACTGGTGAGGTTCGACGAACACGATGTAGTGGTCCCCGTTGTTGTCGTCACCGAGTTGGAAGCCAAGCGCAGCCACCCCGAACTCGGCTATTTCGCCCGACAAGCGTTGCGACTGATGGACGAACTGCGAATGAAGCACGGTCGGCTCGACGAACCGTTGCCCGTTGGCGAGTTCGGGGGGACGGTGCGGGTGGAGTTGAACCACACCGATGTCGAATCTCTCCCCTCCGGTCTTCGACTCGGCGATAACGACACGCGGATTTTGGCGGTCGCGCGGAATTTGGCCAACGACGGTGCGGATGTGGTGCTTGTCAGCAAGGACTTGCCGATGCGCGTCAAAGCGTCATCGGTCGGACTTGCGGCCGAGGAGTACCGCGCCGAGCTGGCCATCGAGTCCGGATACACCGGGACCCACGAGATGGAGGTTGCCGGAACCGACCTCGATCGGCTGTTCGAAGACGGCGTAATCGACCTGGATGACGCCCGCGACCTTCCCTGCCACTGCGGACTGGTCCTGTTGTCGGATCGGGGCAGCGGGTTGGCTCGCGTGACCGCGGACAAGCGGGTCCGGCTTGTGCGCGGCGATCGGGAGGCTTTCGGCATCAAAGGTCGAAGCGCGGAACAGCGAATCGCCCTGGACCTGCTGATGGACCCAGAGGTCGGCATCGTGTCTTTGGGTGGCCGAGCGGGAACGGGCAAGAGCGCACTGGCCCTGTGCGCTGGATTGGAGTCGGTCCTGGAGCGGCGGCAACACCGCAAGGTCATCGTTTTTCGCCCGCTGTATGCCGTGGGTGGCCAGGACTTGGGCTACCTGCCGGGCACGGAGAACGAGAAGATGTCGCCGTGGGGACAGGCTGTTTTCGACACGCTGAACGCAGTGACAACGTCCGAGGTGGTCGATGAGATCACGGACCGAGGAATGCTCGAAGTTCTCCCTCTGACCCACATCCGCGGTCGATCACTGCACGATGCGTTCGTCATCGTCGACGAAGCCCAATCCCTGGAGAGAAACGTCTTGTTGACCGTTCTCTCCCGCGTCGGAGCGGACAGTCGTGTCGTCCTCACGCACGACGTCGGTCAACGCGACAACCTGCGGGTCGGGCGATACGACGGCGTGGTCGCTGTCGTGGAGAAGTTGAAAGGCCATCCGTTGTTCGCACACGTCACGTTGACCCGCTCCGAGCGCTCGCCGATCGCCGCCCTGGTGACGGAACTGTTGGAGGACGGAACCCTCTAGGCGTCGCTACGAGCGTGAGTGACTTTCTTCACACCTCACGTCACATCGGTCCTGAGGTACCCGGAATGCCCTATTTGCCAGAAATTGACGGCGAGTTCCGGCGTGACAATTTCGACATCGCGAGGCACGGTAGGCAAGATGTCTGCGCTCACTTTGCGTCACGCCTCGCGTCACACCGCTCGAAACGTTGCCGTTCGACCGCTCGCCCGAGCCGTGCGGATCGCCGTTCCGACGATCCTTGTGGCGGCGTTCCTGCCGGCAGTGGTTGCGACGACCGCCCACGCCGACGAGGAGATCAATCCATCGCTGAACGTCGAGGCCGCAACAGTGGTGGACCTGGATGGAAACCCGATCCCGGTGTCCGAGGATCCCGGTGCACCCGCGGGCGACGGACAGAACGCTGCCGACGCCCAGGCCCCGGCCGGCGAAGCCGAGATTGGTGCCGGTGCCTCGGGCGATTTGAGGCACGCGCTGGGATCGAAACAGTCTCAGGACATGAAGGGGTATGAACCGTCGCTGTACCAGGGCAAGTGGTTCATGCCCAAGAAGGAAGAGCGACGTCGCTGCATCATGGACCGAGAGTCCAACAACCTGTATCGCGCAGTGAGTGCGGGCGGGGTGTACCGGGGCGCGTACCAGATGAACCGCGGGCTAGCCATCGGTGCGACGCACATGATGATGAAGGAAGTTCGCAAGGAGATGGGCAAGCCGGGCGTCCAGGCGCTCAAGCGACTGCGCAAGATCCCGACGCAGCAGTGGAACCGCTATTGGCAGGACCGAGCCTTTTGGACCATCTGGCGCCAAGGCAAAGGCGCCTTCCACTGGCGCGGCGGTGCCTGGCACTGCTGACGCACTCCTGTTGTGCTGGCCGCGTTCGACCCGACTGCGCTTCGTCGACAAACCGAACTAGCGGCTACCCGGCGGCCCTACCGGGATAGACGTGGCGATCGGCCGAAGTGTCTCGGCGAAGAAGTCGTTCCCTTTGTCATCCACCACGACGAAGGCGGGAAAGTCGACAACCTCGATGCGCCACACGGCCTCCATGCCCAACTCGGGAAAATCGAGCACCTCGACCTTGGTGATGTTGTCCTGGGCGAGACGGGCCGCGGGGCCGCCGATAGAACCGAGGTAGAAGCCCCCGTTCTCGTTGCACGCGGTGGTCACCGCAGGGCTACGGTTTCCTTTCGCCAGCATGACGAAGGAACCGCCAGCCTTTTGGAATTGGTCGACGTACGAGTCCATCCGGCCGGCCGTTGTCGGGCCGAAGGAGCCCGATGCATACCCCTCGGGCGTCTTCGCCGGGCCGGCGTAATACACCGCGTGGTCCTTGAGGTAATCGGGTAGTGGCTCCCCGCGATCGAGCATCTCCTTGATTCGAGCGTGCGCGAGGTCACGAGCGACGACGAGGGGACCGGTGAGTGACACCCGTGTCTTCACCGGCAGTGTCGACAAGGTCGCACGGATGCGATCCATAGGTTCGGTGAGATCCAAACGGACGACGTCGTCGTCCTCCAAGTGATCGTCGGTGATTTCGGGGAGGAATCTCGCGGGGTCCGGTTCGAGTTGCTCGAGGAACGCTCCTTCCGGTGTGATCTTTGCGAGTGCTTGACGATCCGCCGAGCAGGACACCGCGATACCGACGGGACATGACGCCCCGTGTCGCGGCAGTCGGATGACTCGAACGTCGTGGCAGAAGTACTTTCCCCCGAATTGAGCCCCGATGCCGAACTGCTGCGTCATGTTTAGGACGTCGGCTTCCATGGCGAGGTCGCGGTAGCCATGCCCGGCGTCCGTCCCGTGGATGGGCAAATCGTCGAGGTAATGCGCACTGGCCAACTTGGCTGTCTTGAGCGTGTGCTCGGCACTGGTGCCGCCGACCACGATCGCCAGGTGGTACGGGGGGCAGGCTGCGGTACCGATCAGGCGAAGTTTCTCGTCGAGAAAGGCCGCGAAGGTCTCCGGCTTGAGGAGCGCGGTCGTTTCCTGGAACAGGAAGCTCTTGTTGGCGCTGCCACCGCCCTTGGCGATGAACAGAAACTCGTACGTGTTCTCGTGCCCGGCATGCGTGTCCGCGTAAATCTCGATCTGCGCGGGAAGGTTGCTACCGGTGTTGCGCTCTTTCCACATGCTCAGCGGTGAGAGTTGTGAGTACCGGAGGTTGAGATTTCGGTACGCGTCGAAGACGCCACGACTGATGTGCTCCTCGTCTTGACCGATGGTCCAGACGTTCTGACCGCGCTTACCCATGACGATCGCGGTGCCGGTGTCCTGGCACATCGGCAAGACCCCGCCGGCGGAGACGTTGGCGTTCTTCAGCAGATCGAGAGCGACGAAACGATCGTTGGGGCTGGCTTCGGGGTCATCGAGGATGGAGGCGAGTTGTGCCAGGTGATCGGGGCGAAGCAGGTGCGAGATGTCGTGGAACGCCTCATAGGTCAGCAGTCGAAGGACTTCGGGTTCGATGGAGAGAAACGAGCGCCCGCTGGCGTCAACGACGTTGATTCCCTCGGTGGTGACAAGCCGATAAGGGGTTTCGCTACCGCCGGACTCCCGGGGCAGCAGATCGGTGTAGGAGAAATCCGTCACGACGCCAGCGTAAGCCCGTGGACGCGTGGGTGGAGGCCCATCAGTGAGCCGATCGGGTGGCGTCAGTCACCACGACCGCCGAAATCCACGGCGGCGTACGTCGACAACTTCGCGAGGCGGTGCTCACTTCGGACGTCACGAATGGTGCCGCTCTTGCTGCGCATGACGATCGAATGCGTGGTTGGTCCATCGCGCGTATACCGAACCCCCTCCATGATCTCCCCGTCCGTGATGCCGGTTGCGCAGAAGAAGATGTTCTCTCCAGAGACCAGATCGGCCGTCGTGAGCACCCGATCCAGATCATGGCCGGCCTCGAGGGCAGCGCGTCGCTCAGCCTCGTCGCGGGGCCACAGGCGACCCTGAATGCTTCCTCCGAGACAACTCATCGCGCAGGCCGCGATGATCCCCTCGGGAGTTCCACCGATGCCAGCGAGCACGTCGACACCCGTTCCCTCCCGAGCCGCCATGACGGCGCCGGCAACGTCTCCGTCCACGATGAACTTGATGCGCGCGCCGGACGCTCGAACATCGTTGACAAGCGAGTCATGGCGGGGTCGGTCGAGAATGCACACGGTCAGATCGGCAACCCGCTCACCTTTCGCTCGGGCGATCTGCTGCAGGTTCCACTCAATCGGAGCAGTGATGTCGATCGCGTCAACACAGTCGGGCCCGACGACAAGCTTTTGCATATAGAAGACCGCGCTGGGATCGAACATCGCACCGCGCTCGGCGACCGCGATGACGGAGATAGCGTTGGGCATCCCTTTTGCCGCGAGAGTTGTGCCGTCGATGGGGTCGACTGCGACATCGACTTCTGCACCGCTGCCATCTCCGACGCGCTCTCCGTTGAACAACATCGGAGCAGCGTCCTTTTCGCCCTCACCGATGACCACGACCCCGTCCATCGACACACTGCTGACCAGTGTTCGCATCGCGTTCACTGCGGCACCATCGGCGCCGTTCTTGTCTCCACGGCCAACCCAACGGGCCGCGGTCATGGCGGCGGCTTCGGTGACCCGGACGAGCTCGAGGGCTAGGTTGCGATCTGGCGCCTCAGGGGCTCGCTCGTTCATTCGTTCAGCGTAGTGAGCCGCGTTGGGCGGGTGCTAGTCATCCGGGCCAGCCACCCGTGCTGCCCACCGGCGCCTCTGTCGCGGGAAGCGCCGAAATGCCGCATGATGACTAAATGAGCACTCCCGAGCCGACCGGGCGCCGCAATCGCGGCTTGAAGGAAAGCGTCGGCGACATGCTCCGCTCGATGGTGGTGGTGCTCGCCGTGGTTGCAGCCATCCTGCTCGTGACCTGGCGCCCACAGCCGGCCGCGGTCAAAGCGGTCACGCTTGAGCCGCTCGTGACGCTCGCTAGTGGTCAGGCGTCCTTCCCGGTGCTCGTTGTGGACGTCGATGCGCAACCCACGAGCGTTCGGTGGGAGTCGACTCCTGCCTCAGACGGTGAGATCGTCTGGCATGTCGGGTACGTGACGGACGAGGGCGAGTACCTGCAGTTGTCGCAATCGTCCGCTGAGGGTGATCTGTACCTCGAGGAGCAGACGTCCGAGGGTGTGGTGCTGGAGGACTTCTCCGACCTGCCCGCGCTGGTGCAGTCGCTCACCGCGGAGGGCTGGGTGCCACTCGAAGGTCCAGGCGACGACGGCCGTCGCTCACTGGTGCGCACCAACGACGGATCGACGACGGTGATCAGCGGAACCGGCAGTTGGGGTCAGGTGGGGGACGCCGCCCGCAACCTGGTGCTCCCGTAGCGCGCGCGTCTACTCCTGCATCGAATCGCCGGCCCCGGATGCGGCATCGGCGTCTGCATCGGCATGGGCATCCTCGCCGTCCTCGGCAGCCTCATCGAGCACCGCTTGCGCCTTGTCGAGCCATTCCGTGCATACCCGAGCCACTTCTTCACCGCGATTCCACAAAGCCAGCGACTCTTCCAAAGTGAGCCCCCCGGCCTCGAGTTTCGCAACGATCTCCGCCAGTTCTTCGCGGGCTTCTTCGAATGTTGGTTCGCTCACGGTGCGGCCTCCTCGGTAACGCTGGCGTGAAATGCTCCATGTTGAACGGTGATGGTGACGAGATCGCCCGCGGTCGTTTCGCTCGCATCACGCACGACGGATCCGTCCGTGCCTTGAACGACGGCGTAGCCGCGATCGAGCGTTGCTGCGGGAGACAGGCTGCGAGCGCGTGCGCGCAAGTGTGAAATGTCGCTCGTCCACGATTCGATGCGATGGAGGAGAGTGCGTCGTGTTCGAGTGCGAGCGTCGACGATGACGTGGGATTCCTGCTCGAGCCGGCGGCGAATGATCATTCGGCCCTGCTGGTGGAGCTTGTCCACGATGGCGCGCTGTTCAGCGAGGGAAGGAACGATCCTCTTGCCCGCATCGGTCGGGGTCGATGCTCGGTAGTCGGCAACGTGATCGAGGATCGGTGAGTCCTGTTCGTGGCCGATGGCGCTGACGATCGGTGTTGTTGCTTCGGCTACCGCCCGAACGAGAGCTTCGTTACTGAAGGGCAGAAGATCCTCGACGCTCCCGCCACCGCGGGTGATCACGATGACGTCGATGTCTGCGCGCGAATCGAGTTCCTGAAGAGCCTGAGTTACCTCCCGCACCGCGTTTACCCCTTGCACGGCGACTTCGCGAATCTCGAAGTCTGTGGCGGGCCAGCGATCCCGCGCGTTGACCACGACATCGTGCTCGGCGTCGCTGTTGCGGCCGCAGATCAGACCGACACGACCCGGGAGGAACGGAAGTGGCTTCTTGCGTTCTGGGGCGAACAGCCCCTCGGCGGCCAGGGTTGCTTGGAGTTGGGCGAGGCGGGCGAGGAGTTCTCCGATACCGACGGAGCGGATGGATCGGGCGCGCAACTGCAGACTGCCGCGACCAGCCCAGAATTCCGGCCGAGCCCAGACCACGATGCGCGCTCCGGGCTCCAGTGGTGGGTCGAGTCGGCCGACGAGCTCGGAATCGGCGACGACCGTGAGCGAGGCGTTGGCTTCGATGTCTCGCAGGGTCAAGAACTGCATCCGCGCCTGCGCGCGGGGACGGAAGTCGGCCACCTCGCCTTCGACCCAGATGGCGCCCAGCTTTCCTATCCAGTCGCTGAGCATCTGTGACACCGTGCGAACGGGAACAGGGGAGTCTGGGCCCGTCTCCAACGCCATGGCATGAGGGTAGGAGGTGGACGTCGTGGAGTGCGCGAACGCCGCCTGTCGTGCGATCGGGCGGTCATCACCGCGGGGACCTACGATGGGGACATGACGACGACCGACGGACAGCGCAAAATCCTCTTGGCTGCGCCCCGGGGCTACTGCGCGGGAGTCGATCGTGCTGTCGTCACCGTGGAAAAGGCTCTTGATCTCTACGGGGCTCCCGTCTACGTCCGCAAGCAGATCGTGCACAACAAGCACGTCGTGGAGACTCTGGAGAAGCGGGGCGCGATCTTTGTCGACGAAGTCGAGGAGGTTCCCGAGGGGTCCACGGTGGTTTTCTCGGCCCACGGTGTCGCGCCCGAGGTGCACACGCAGGCTGCCGATCGACAACTGAAGACCATTGATGCGACGTGTCCGCTGGTGACCAAGGTGCACTCCGAGGCCAAGCGTTTCGCCGCTGAGGGTTACGACATCATCCTGATCGGTCACGATGGACACGAAGAAGTAGTCGGCACCATGGGCGAGGCGCCGGAGGCGATCACCCTCGTGGAAGACCCGGCTTCGGCAGCGGATCTGGAAGTGGAGAACCCCGACAAACTCGTGTGGCTGTCACAGACCACCTTGTCGGTCGACGAGACCATGCAGACGGTGAACACCCTGCAGGGAAGGTTCCCGAATCTGATGAGCCCTCCCAGCGACGACATCTGCTACGCCACGCAGAACCGTCAGGTGGCGGTGAAGGAGATCGCGCAGGACAGCGACGTGGTGATCGTCGTGGGCTCGGGGAACTCGTCCAACTCCGTTCGGCTCGTGGAGGTAGCTCTGGAAGCCGGTGCGGGTAATTCCTACCGTGTGGATTCCGCCCACGAGATTGACCCGACGTGGTTCGACGATGCGATGACCGTTGGGGTGACCAGCGGTGCCTCCGTGCCAGACGTTCTCGTCAATGAAGTTATCGAGCTGTTGAAGAATCTCGGTTTCGGAACGGTTGAAGAAGTCACGACCGCGGAAGAGACGCTCATGTTTGCCCTTCCTCCCGAACTGCGCCGTGACCTGAAGGCCGCGTCAGCGGAGGCTTCAGCCAACGCGTCGTCGTAGGGCGACGATCACGAGCGAAGCCGCGGTCGCCCCGATAATCCACGGCCAGTTATTTCCCAGCAGGAAGAACACCACGACTGCGCGACTAGACGTGTCGGTCGCCGTTACCCCCATCTGGCCCGCGGTGAGCGCCGCAACGAGGAAGGCGATGGGCGGAGCGAAGATCGCGTGAAGGCCGTCGCGTGTGCGAACGACAAAGGCGGTGACAATCGAGACCACGACAAGGCCGATGCCGGTGATGAGCCCCAACTCGCCGCCGAAGAACATCGTCTCGCCGAAGGCGAGAATCACCGTGACGCCGATAGTGACCGCGTAGACCCCGAGACCGGTCAGTGATCCACTCGAAGGCTTTTCCGTGCGTGCCGACCGGCGGGGGCGTTCGGGGGCGGCTGGCTGGCCCGGTGCTGGCGCGGACATCACCGCAAGGGCGGGTGCCGGTTCTCCGCTTGAGGCGACGGGCAGTGGCGGTGCCGGCAGAAGATCGTCTACACCCGCTGGCGGGTAGGCCGCTGGATCATCGAGGTCGCGGTTTGTCTCTGGGTCGCCCGATCGAGACATCGTCTTCAGGCGAAGTGCTTGCAGCGATCCGACAGCGGTGATCGCATCATCACGCTCCGGTGCGCCACGACTTCGGAACAGGCGGCTGCCGTCGGGGGCCGGAGCGGGCGTGGACGAGGCCTCCAATGGCTCGTCGGCGGCGGGCGCCTGCGGTGTCTCCTCGCCAGATGCCTCCTGGCCGGATGCCGCCTCGGAGGGTGCGCTCACCGGTAGCGGGGGGTCGGCTTCGGCATCGGGGCTCGGATTCGGTGGACTCGGATTTGGGTGGGCCGGGGCTGGTGACGGCGAACGCGCGTCGGGCCGAAAGAGATGGGCGAACTCGTCCGGGGTGACGTTGTCGTCCCCCTGGCCGTCTCTCTCGTCGTTCACAGGTGCTCACGTTAGCCGCCCACCCCCTAACAGACAGCCGTACGGCGCCGAAGGAGTGGTTCTGCAACGTCGAATACGCAGCACCGATGCCGTCAGGGTTGGACGGCGAATACCGGACATCACCTGAGCACTCTTAAGATCTCGCGGTGTGGCTCTCACCCTAGGCATCGTCGGATTGCCGAATGTCGGCAAATCGACGCTGTTTAACGCCTTGACGAAGAACGACGTGCTCGCCGCGAACTACCCTTTCGCGACGATCGAGCCGAACACCGGTGTTGTTGGTGTGCCCGATGGTCGTTTGGCGCATCTGGCGCGCATCTTCGACTCGGCGGAAATCATCCCCGCCACCGTCACCTTCGTCGACATCGCTGGAATCGTGAAAGGCGCATCGGAAGGGGCGGGGCTGGGGAACAAGTTCCTGGCGAACATTCGTGAATCCAATGCGATTTGTCAGGTGCTACGCGCGTTTCACGACGACGACGTTGTGCACGTGGAGGGTCGAGTCTCGCCGGCTGACGACATCGAGACGATCAACACAGAGTTGATCCTGGCCGATCTTCAGACTTTGGAGAACGCGATACCGCGCTTGACGAAAGAGGCGCGCAACGACAAGACGAAGGCACCGGTACTTGCCGCGGCAGAGCAGGCCGTGGAGATTTTGAACAATGGAACAACGTTGTTTTCCGCCGGATTTGATGCCGAGCCGGTGCGCGAGCTGTCTCTTTTGACGGCGAAGCCGTACGTGTACGTCATCAATTGCGACGAGCAACAACTCACCGATGACGAATTCAAGAGCCGAATGCGTGAACTCGTGGCACCCGCAGAAGCAGTGTTCCTCGATGCCAAAGTGGAAGCGGAGCTCGTGGAATTGCCAGCAGATGAAGCTTTGGAATTGCTGCAGTCCGTGGGCCAAGAAGAATCAGGTCTTGATGCCCTCGCGCGGGTGGGATTCGCAACCCTCGGCCTGCAGACGTATCTCACGGCGGGTCCGAAGGAAGCTCGCGCGTGGACCATTCCCCGGGATGCCACGGCTCCCGAAGCCGCCGGCGTCATCCACACGGACTTTCAGAAAGGTTTCATCAAGGCCGAGGTGGTCTCCTACGACGAATTGCTGGATGCGGGATCCATGGCAGAGGCCAAGGCGCGAGGCAAGGTCCGGATGGAGGGCAAGGACTACGTGATGGTCGATGGTGACGTCGTCGAGTTCCGCTTCAACGTGTAGACCTCGAGCGTCGACGCCAGTTCGACCAGGCGTCGGTGCACCACAGCGCCCACACGACCAGGATTGGTTGGAACAGCAGGCGGATGAAGCGGGCCGCGTCTGAGTCCAGGCCGAAGCCGGGAGTTCCGCTCACGAACTGCGAGACGTTGCCCGGGAAGATCACGACGAAGAACGCGGCGACCACCCAACCGAGCGGAGGTTGAAAGCGCCGCGGTGCGGCGAGAAGGGCAACTCCGAGAATCACCTCGATGACCCCGGAGATCGCAACGACGGCATCGGGAGCCGGCAGCCACGATGGCACTTGAGCGAGGAACGATTCCGCGTTGGTGAAGTGGCTGATTCCGGCGCCGAGGAGGACCACGCCGAGAGCCAGCCGGGCGAGTGTGTGCAGCACGCCCCGAGAATGCCACGGGACCTGCGTCTAGTGTTCGCGAGTGCCCTCCAGAGACGACCTCCGCAATATCGCCATCATCGCCCACGTCGATCACGGGAAGACGACGCTGGTTGACGCGATGCTGTGGCAATCCGGTGCCTTCCGTGAGAACCAGGACGTCGCCGAGCGCGTCATGGATTCGATGGACTTGGAGCGAGAAAAGGGCATCACGATCCTCGCCAAGAACACTTCGGTCCGGTACGCCGGACCGTCAGCTCCCGATGGTGGCGTGGTCTTCAACATCATCGATACGCCCGGGCACGCGGACTTCGGTGGCGAAGTCGAGCGTGGCCTGGAAATGGTCGACGGTGTGGTGTTGCTTGTCGATGCGTCCGAAGGCCCGCTTCCCCAAACGCGGTTCGTGCTGCGCAAGGCCCTGTCCAAGCGTTTGCCAGTGGTTCTGGTCATCAACAAGGTGGACCGCAATGACGCGCGCATCGAAGAAGTCGTCGATGAGGTCTACGAGTTGTTCCTCGACCTAGATGCCGATGACTCCCAGATCGATTTTCCGATCATCTACACCAGCGCCATCTCCGGCCGGGCGTCCACGACGATGCCCAACGACGGCGAACAACCTGATTCCGACAATCTGGAGCCGCTCTTCGCAACATTGCTCGAGACCATCCCGGCACCGACTTTCGTCGAGGGAGCGCCACTGCAAGCTCATGTCACCAACCTCGATGCGTCGCCCTACCTCGGACGGCTTGCTCTGTGTCGCGTGCACGAGGGCAGCATTCGCAAGGGTCAGCAGGTTGCGTGGATTCGATCGGACGGGAGTGTCGATCGCGCCAAAGTCGTCGAACTGCTCATGACAGAGGCGCTGGAGCGAGTTCCCGTCGAGAGTGCGTCCGCGGGTGACATCATCGCGGTCGCAGGCATCCCTGACATCACCATCGGTGAAACACTCTCCGACCCGGATGATCCACGGCAGCTCCCCGTCATCACAGTGGACGAGCCATCGATTGCGATGACTATCGGCATCAACACGTCACCGCTGGCAGGCCGAAGTGGTGGCTCCAAGCTGACCGCACCGATGGTCAAGAGCCGACTGGAAGCGGAAACGATCGGCAATGTGTCGATTCGGGTGCTGCCGACCGAGCGGCCGGATACGTGGGAGGTGCAGGGCCGAGGAGAACTGCAACTGGCGATCCTCGTGGAGTTGATGCGCCGAGAAGGCTTCGAAATCACCGTCGGGAAACCTCAGGTGGTGACGCGAACGATCGACGGCGCCATGCACGAACCCGTCGAGCGTCTGACCGTGGATGTCCCGGAGGACTACCTCGGGGTGGTGACGCAACTGATGGCGCTTCGCAAAGGTCGCCTCGAGCAGATGGTGAATCACGGATCCGGTTGGGTCCGCATGGACTACCTGGTGCCGGCTCGGGGGCTGATCGGTTTCCGCACGGAATTCCTCACCGAGACCCGCGGCACCGGATTGCTGCACCACGTATTCGATCGTTATGAGCCGTGGCACGGTGAACTCCGCACTCGGCCGACGGGTTCTCTCGTTGCCGATAGGAGCGGAAGCACCACGGGATTTGCTCTCGCCAACCTCCAAGAGCGCGGAACGATGTTCGTTGGGCCGGGGACCGAGGTCTATGAGGGGATGATCGTGGGAGAGAACTCCCGATCGGATGACATGGATGTGAACCCGACCAAGGAGAAGAAACTCACGAACATGCGGTCGAGCACCGGTGAGGTTCTCGTGCCACTGATCCCGCACCGGGAGTTATCGCTCGAGCAGGCACTGGAGTTCTGCCGTGAAGACGAATGCGTGGAAGTGACTCCGTCGGCGGTGAGAATGCGGAAAGTTCTGCTGGACGTTACCGAGCGAGTGAAGGCCGGCCGCAAACGAAAGTAGTGATGATCAACCGAGATGCTTGGTGAAGAAGTCGACTTCGGTCCACAGGAGATTCTCGGCGACAACCTCTTGCGGCGTCATATGGGTGACACCACTGAGGGGGAGGACATTGTGAGGCCGCCCCGCTTCCAGCAGCGCACGAGAGAGTTGCAGTGTGTGGGCGGCGAGCACGTTGTCGTCCGCGAGGCCATGGATGAGCAGCAAGGGACGAGTGAGGGCCGCGGCCCGAGACAGCAGCGACGTCCGCTCGTACGGGGAGTCGTGAGTCGAGGGGTTCCCCAGGTACCGCTCGGTGTAGGCGGTGTCGTAGAGCCGCCAATCAGTCACCGGAGCTCCGGCGACCGCGGCGTGGAAGACGTCGGGACGATCGAGCACCGCGAGCGCGGCGAGGTAGCCGCCGAAGGACCAACCCCGAATACCAACGCGAGAAAGGTCGAGTGCATCGTGGGAATTTGCGATGGCGAGTAGAGCGTCGACTTGATCCTCGAGCACTGGGCCGGCGAGGTCGTGGTGCACCTCGTACTCCCAGTCGGGGCCGCGCCCGGGAGTCCCTCGGCCATCGATAACGACCACGGCAAACCCTTGGTCGGCGAGCCACTGCTCGGTGAGATAGGCACCGCCGGCGGCGATCACACGTTGGGCGTGCGGTCCCCCATAGGGGCTGCAGATGATGGGCCAGCGCGCGCCGGGCTCGTGCTGCTGCGGGAGAAGAACCGCGGCGCTGAGATCTCGGGTCCCGGCGCGAAGAAGGTGCGGCCTTGCGGTGATGGCGGGCTCTTCGGCGTGCGAGGCAATGGTGACAACGCCGTGGGGGTCGATGATCCGCATCGTGGACGAGGTCAACGATGTGTTCGTGGAAGCAACGACGCTGACGTCGCCCTCGACGACCCCGGCGGACCAGTGCTCGGGGTCGGAGATGACGTCGACGTCACCAGAGAATCCGAGTCTCGCGAGCACTCGGGTTTCCGGAGCCATGGCTGCTACGACGGCGATGTGATCGACTCCGACGTCGAGAATCGCTTCCACATTCCAACCCTCGGGAGAGAAGGGCTCTGCGTCCCTGCACGCGCGAAAGTGCCCCTGTCGATCCAGAACTTCGATCAGTGAACCCGTTCGATCCAAGGTCGGGGATCCAGGAATCACCGTGATCCACGGATCCTGCTCGTTCTCCGTGCGTGTCACCCACGCGTCGTCCACCAACGCGAGAACTTGTTGGCGCTGCTGCGTGCGGTCCAGAACAGAGATGACGGGAGAGTGTTCGGGACCGACGTGGACGCTCGCGAGGTAGCAGTACGTGTCGGTATCCCACGACGCCTCGTGGATGGTTCCGTCCAACGCAACGAGGTGCAGAGAGATGCTCGCGTTGGGTGTCCCCGCCGACGGGTACCGGTGCGGCACAGGTTCGCGCTCCGGTTGGGCGGGGTCGAAGATCCAGCGAGTCTGGACCTCGGATTCATCGACGCGCTCAACGATCAGTCGCGTTGAATCAGGCATCCACCACATCCCGCGGTGTCGTTCGAGTTCCTCAGCGGCGATGAAGTCGGCCAACCCCCAGGTGATGGCCTCGTCTTCCACTGGTGTCAGCGGTGAGGCGTGGTCGCTCGTGATGTTCGCGCACCAGACGCGGCGATCATGAACGAAGGCCACGTGTGTCCCGTCCGGGCTGATCTGCGGATCGACGACGGGTCCTGGGTGCGCGACGGTGTGAATAGATTCCTCGTCCACATTCACCGCATACGGAGTGCCGTCTACTGCGAATGCAGCGGTAGATCCGGTGCGGTCGATCGAGTACGTAGTGATTCCGGCGGTGACTTCCCGCAGGCGCTCGCGTCGGGCGCGTTCAGCGGCCGGCAGTTCACCGTCGGTTCCCCGTGATGCACCGTCGACGAGCAGTCGTTCCTGCCACCCGTCGCCCTGATCGGCCACCCACAGGTCGCCGGTTGCTGTGCGCCCATCACGGCTTCGGATGAAGAACACGCGCGCCTGTCCATCTGAACGCCGGGCGATCCGAACGCTTCGCGGGGCACCGAGCCGAAATCCGCGGGTGATGGCCCTTTGTCGCGGAAAACTCGTGGCGGTGTCATCGGACAGCGCTTTGGCGCGCGCCCCCGTGTCCGGTCCGGTCATCGCCCTATCGTGCCCGAGTCGACGGGAGAGTGAGGAGCCACGTCCGCGCAAGTAGCCTGACGGTATGACGATGCCTGACCGCCGCCTTCTTCTCGTCCATGCGCATCCCGATGACGAGACGATCGGAACGGGAGCGGTCATGGCCAAGTACGTGACCGAGGGTGTTCAGGTAACGCTGGTGACGTGCACGCTCGGAGAAGAAGGTGAAGTGCTCGTCCCCGACCTGCAGCACCTCGCGGCTGACCAGGACGACAGCCTCGGTGAGCATCGCATTGGTGAGTTGGCAGACGCGATGGCGATCCTCGGCGTGAGCGATCATCGTTTCCTCGGGGGAGCGGGCAAGTACCGCGACTCGGGGATGATGGGGGTGCCGAGTAACGATCGCGATGACTGCTTTTGGCGGGCAGATCTTCTCGCCGCTGCGTGCGACCTGGTGCAGGTGATTCGCGAAGTACGGCCGCAGGTTGTCGTGACGTACGACGATTTCGGAGGCTACGGGCACCCCGATCACATCCAGGCCCACCGCGTAACGCACTACGCGGTGGCGTTGGCGGAGTCGCCGTCGTTCCGGCCGGATCTCGGGGCGGCGTGGAGCGTGTCGAAGGTGTACTGGACGGCGTTCCCGCGCAGCGTCATCCGAGAAGGAATCATGACGCTTCGTGAGGTCGACTCGGACAACGAGTTTGCCGCCATGGATCCCGATGACCTGCCGTTCGCCTGCGATGACGAGCTGATCACGACGGCCGTCGATGCGACCGAATTCCTCGATACAAAAATGACTGCGTTGGCGGCCCACAAGACCCAGGTGACGGTCGACGGCGGCTTCTTCGCGCTATCCAACAACCTCGGGTCCCAGGCGATGGGTACGGAGTACTTTCGCCTCGTGCGAGGTACGCCGGTGCCGGAAACTCGCGAGGGTCGAGAGACGGACCTTTTCGCCGGGATTGGCGAGTGACAGTTGTCCGCAAGGCCGCACCGCTGCTAGGTGGGCTCGGAGTCGGTCTGCTGATCGGTCTGCTCGGTGGCTTCGTTCAGGCGCATCGATCCATCCTGATTTTTTCCGATCGGTACCTCGTCATTCCGTGGGGCGTACTCATCGTTCTCGGGGTCTTGATCGCGTCCATTCGGGGCGTCGCGTTGGCGTCGTCCTCTCGTGCGGCGGCCTGGCTCGTTGTGGCCGGCTGGATCGTCGTGACGATTTTTCTCGCGAGCGAAACAGCCGGTGGAGACATTGCGGTCAGTAGTGGTGCGCGGCAGTGGGCGTACCTGCTTGGTGGTGCGATTCTCGGATCAGCCGCAGCGACCTTGCCTGCCCGGCCTATGCGCGTGAACGGGCCGAACCCGCAAAATTCTGCGAATCCGCACAACCCTGCGATCCCGCCGTCGGAGTGAGGAACCCCCGCGTCTGAGGCGCTTTGCCCATCACCCCGTGCTCGGCCTGAGCTCCATGGTGCTCTCGCCTATGCCGATCCGCCGTGGGAGGCCGCAGTCTGGGGGAAGGCGACGAGCCGATCGGTTTGGACTGCAGGGGTCCGCATGCTTACCATCGGGGCAGTTCGCGGGCCCCGTGTCCGCCGCGTGGCGTCGTTTTCGAGGCCACCCATGAGCTGAGGAGACGAGGGGTCCGTGTCGGAGTCGCATCGCCGTCGGTGGCGACCCACACGAAAGCATTGGATCCTGGCCAGAGTTTCGGTTGCGGCCATCGTGGTGATGGGAGTAGGCGCAGCCGCCTTCGTCGCCAGCAGCGGGCCCACCGTCCCGGCGAATACAACGGTCAACGGCGTCGATATTGGGGGGCTGACGCGCGACGAGGCGGTCGTGAAGGTGCGTCAGCAGGTAGCCAAGCCGGCCGCGAAACCACTCGAGTTCGATAACGACGGCCAGGTCATCATCGTGAAGCCGCGTCAGGCGGGAGTGTGGGTCAATGCGGTGGAAACCGTGGAGCCGCTCGTTACTCGAAACCTGAATCCCTTCTCGCGTTTCTTCGCCAGTGAGGGTGTTGATGTCGAGCCGGTGATCATCGTCGAAGAGGACAAACTCAACCGTCAGATGGCAGCGTTCGATCGACTCGTCAGCACCCTTCCTGTTGAGTCCTCACTGGCGGTCGAGGGGACAACCGTGGAGTACACACCGGGGCGGCAGGGGCGACGCATCGACGAAGAAGCGGCCCGCACGGCGATCGTGACGTCGATTTTGGAACCTCGGGAAACGCAGGACTTGCCGGTGATCATCGAAGAGCCGACGGTGACGGTGGCGAACGCGGATGCTGCGAACACGTTCGCCCTGGCGGCCGTCTCCGGCCCGGTCAAGGTGGCGGCGGGCTCAGCGGTTGCGGAGATTCCCGCCGAGGTGATCGGTGATGCGTTGACCTTCGTTGTTGTGCAAGACGACTACGAACCGGTCCTCGATGGACCGATGCTGTATGAGTCGATCGAAGATGACCTCGAGGGTTCTGAGGTTCCACGAGACGCCAGCTTCAAGGTCAAGAAGAACGGAGAGTTGAAGATCGTCCCGAGCAGGGCCGGTGGCGGGGTGGAAGACGATGAATTGGCGGCCAAGGTCCTCACGGTTCTCGATCAAGACGTGTCAGACGGAGGAGTCCGCGAAGTTGTCGTGACTGAGGGGCAGCGACAGCCGGAATTCACCACCGCTGACGCAATGGCTTTGAACATTCAGGAGCAACTGTCGAGTTTCACCCAGAATTTTCGGTATGCGGCCTACCGGGTGACCAACATCGGCCAAGCGGCGGAGTACGTCAACGGCACCGTCTTGATGCCCGGAGACACGTTCTCGATGAACGACACCATCTTGGAGAGAACGGAGGAGAACGGATACACCGAGGGCACCATTATCGGCCCCGGAGGTGTCTTCGAAGAGGCCCTGGGAGGTGGCGTATCGGCTGCGACGACCGCGGTGTGGACGGCAGCCTTCTTCGCGGGCATGGAACGGGTGAGTACCCGCGCCCACTCGGTGTATATCTCCCGGTACCAGCCGGGGTTGGAAGCAACCGTTGCCTGGGGAATCTTCGATATGCAGTTCCGCAATGACAGTCCGTATCCGGTGGTGATCACAACGGATATGACCAACTCGTCGATGACGGTCGAGTTCTGGGGAACGAAGATCTACGACGAGATCGATGCTGAGTTCGGCGAACGCAACAGTATCCGGAAACCCAAGAAGATCTATCGCAAGAAGAAGGATGGGTGCACCCCGCAAGCGGGCATCCCAGGCTTCACGATCGATGTCGATCGAGTCTTCTACCAAAACGACCAGGAAGTGAAGCGGGAAACGATCCGGTCGTACTACCGCGCTGCGCCGAAGGTCATCTGCGGCAAGAAGCCGAAGAAAAAGGACGAGGACGAGGAGACGACGGACGAGGAGAATCCTCAAGACGCGCCGGCGGGAGATGCACCTGCAGAGGATGCACCGGCCGGCAACAGTGACGATGCCGCTCCGGCGACCGATGACGGGACGTTCGAGAACGTACCGGCCGAGGAAATCGACGTCGGCTGACGCGCACTAGGCGTCGCTGCGATCAATAACCTGCCCGTCGGGTGTGTCGGTCACGGTGAACCCGCGGGCGGCGAGTTCGTCTCGCAGCCGATCGCTCGTCGCGAAATCACGTTGCGTTCGCGCCTCCTGACGCTCGGCGGCCAATGCGAGCACGTCGTCGGGCAGGGGGTCTGCTGCCGTGGCCTGCCCGACCCGGCGGACGAGATCCAATCCGAGGAGTCGATCCGCCCAGGCGAAGAATTCGAAGCGCGCTCCGTCGGTGAGATTGCTGTCCCGTTCCACGGATCGCAGGACCTGAAGCGCGCGCGGTGTGTCGAGATCGTCATCGACGGCGGACAGGAACTCCTGCTGAAGATCGTCGGGGATGGGTGCCGATGGTGAGGTCGCCCACGCGGCCACGTTCTTTCGCCAACGTTCAAGAGTTGTTTGTGCACCCTCGATGACCGCCCAGGTCAGATTCATTTGCTGTCGGTAGCGGTGCTGAAGGAAAGCCAGACGCAGCGCGAGGGGGTCCATGCCGCGATCGGTGACGTGATCCACGAGCACGACATTGCCGGCCGACTTGCTCATCTTGCGTCCGTCGAAAAGCAGGTGTTCTGCGTGCACCCAGTGTCGAACGACGTCGGTTCCCGTCACCGAATTGCTCTGTGCTCGTTCGTCCTCGTGGTGGGGGAAGCGCAGATCGATGCCGCCGGTATGCACGTCGATTGACGTTCCGAGCAGTTTGAGGCTCATGGCACTGCATTCGGTGTGCCAGCCGGGAAAACCGACTCCCCAGGGTGTGTCCCACACCAACTGCGTCCGGGTTTCCGGTGCCTTCTTCCACAAGGCCCAGTCGGCGTGGAAGCGCTTGGTGGAATCGATGTCGGCGTCGAATTTGTGTCCTGGCCGCAGGTCGTCGAGACGATTGCCGCTGAGAGCGCCGTAATCAGCGACGGAGCGGGCGTCGAAAAAGACCGAACCGTCGCCACCGACGTACGCGTGTCCGCGATCGACGAGTGCTGCGATCAAGGTGATCATGTCGCCGATCGATTCGCTCGCGCGGGGGTAATGATCGGCCGGGTGGATGTTGAGGGCGGCAAGGTCCCGATGAAAGGCGTCTTCGTAGTGGCGGGCCACCGCGAGAGCTCCTCGGCCCTCATGCTCGGCCTGACGCAGAATTCGGTCCTCGCCATCTCCCTGGCCCTCGTCGACACCTCCGAGGCCGGTGTCGTCGGCCATGTGTCCCACGTCTGTGATGTTTTGGACCACTGTCTTTTGCCAGCCGTGCAGTCCCGCGAGCCGGGCGATGAGGTCCGTCAGTAGGAACGTCCGCATGTTGCCCACGTGGGCGTCGCGGTACACCGTGGGGCCGCACGCATACAGGGTGAGGTGACGCTCGCGCTGCGGGGTGATCGTTTCGACCGTGCGCGTACGCGTGTCGTAAAGCCTCACGGACGTCACCCTAGGTGGCTCGGCGCCCCCCGGCAGAGCATGGCCGGATCGCCAAGGAACGGCTTGTCTCCAAATCGATGGAATCGGCGAAACGTCCGTCAGCCCTTTAGCGGCGATCACGCTGAGAGGTGTGTAGCGTTGGGCCCGGTGTCGGGGAGTTCCGGGCACCAACGTTTCGAACCGGAGGCCTCAGGTGACCTACGTCATCGCATTCCCGTGTGTGGATGTCAAAGACAAATCGTGTATCGAAGAATGTCCTGTCGATTGCATTTATGAGGGCGATCGGATGCTCTACATCCAGCCGGATGAGTGTGTGGACTGTGGCGCGTGCGAGCCGGTATGCCCGGTCGAGGCGATCTTCTACGAAGACGATGTCCCCGACGAGTGGTCGGACTACACAGCGGCCAACGCGGAATTCTTCTCGGACTTGGGTTCCCCGGGCGGGGCGGCCAAGCTCGGTGGACAGTCCTTCGACGCGCCTTTGCTCGCGAATGTCCCACCCAAAGAGGACGCCTGATTCGGCGGTGACCGGATGACGTCCCGGTTGCCGGAGTTCCCCTGGGACACCCTCGCCCCGATTGCCGATCGTGCTCGGGAACATCCCGACGGCGTTGTTGACCTGTCGGTGGGCACCCCGGTCGATCCCACACCGGACGTCGTCCAGCGCGCATTGGGCGAAGCGTCGGATTCTCCGGGCTACCCCACGACGGCTGGGCTGCCGGAGTTGCGAGACGTCTGCACGCAATGGTTGGCGCGCCGTACCGGAGCCACGGACGTGGGTTTTCTCCCCACGATCGGTTCGAAAGAGATGGTCGCGTGGCTGCCGACCGGCTTGGACATCGGCCCCTCCGACACCGTTGTCATTCCTCAGGTGGCATACCCGACGTACGCCGTCGGCGCCACGGTTGCCGGCGCGCGCGTGGTGGCCACCGATGACGTGGAAAGTGTCGATGACGCATCGATGGTGTGGTTGAACAGCCCCGGCAACCCCACCGGCGCGGTGCTCCCGGTGGAGCGGCTTTCGCAGATCGTCGCGTGGGCACGGGAGCGAGACATCGTGGTGGTCAGTGACGAGTGCTACCTCGAACTGGGGTGGGAGCAAGAGCCGGTCTCCGTGCTGGATCCCCGCGTCAATGGCGGCGACCTCTCCCATGTGCTTGCCGTGCATTCGCTGTCCAAGCGTTCGTCGATGGCGGGTTACCGTTTCGGGTTCGTTGCTGGAGACCGCCGCATCATCGACGACCTGCTGTCGGTTCGCAAGCACCTTGGAATGATGGTTCCGGGGCCGATTCAGCGAGCTGCCATTGCCGCCTACAACGACGACGAACATGTGCAGGTGCAGCGAGATCGCTACCGAACGCGACGAGACCATCTGTGGCCAGCGTTGGAGTCTGCAGGCTTCTCGATCGACCACAGCGTTGCGGGTTTGTACTTGTGGGCGACGTTGGGTCGCGACTCGTGGGAGACCACACGCTGGTTTGCCGAACGGGGGATCTTGGTCACTCCCGGTGACTTCTACGGTGACAACGACCATGTTCGAATCGCTCTCACGGTGACCGATGAGCGGGTGAATGCCGCGGTGTCTCGACTCCTCGGTTGACGAGTGGCCGTCGTGAGGCGGATCACAGAAGTGTCTATGCCACCCCACTGTGAGCCGGTGGTGCGCGTGGGTAGCCTGTCCGCAGGAGGTTTGTGTGTCTGATTATTCGGTTCAGCACCCCAACGGAGAGGTGCCGCTTCCGGTCGTACCGTCGACAGTCGGGGAATCCGGCCTCGACATCTCAGCGTTGCTGCGGGAGACCGATCACGTCACCTTGGATCACGGCTTCGTCAATACGGCGTCCTGTTCGTCATCCATCACCTTCATCGACGGAGAAGCCGGCATCCTTCGCTACCGGGGTTACCCGATCGAACAGCTCGCCGAGGAGTCAAACTTCCTGGAGACGTCGTACCTGCTGATCTACGGCGAACTACCGACAGCGGCCCAGTTGACGGAGTTCTCCGACTCCATAACCAAGCACACGATGCTGCACGAGGACCTTCGGCGATTCTTCGACGGATTCCCCCGCGACGCGCATCCGATGGCCGTGTTGTCGTCCGCGGTATCGGCGCTGTCCACCTTTTATCAGGATTCACTGGATCCGTTCGATGCTGAACAGGTCCACATTTCGACCATTCGCTTGATGGCGAAACTGCCGACCATTGCGGCATACGCCTATAAGAAGTCCGTAGGCCAACCGTTCTTGTATCCGGACAACTCCTACAGTTTCGAAGACAACTTCCTGCGCATGACGTTCGGTGTGCCGGCGGAACAATACGAAGCGAACCCCATCATTTCTCGCGCACTCGATCAGTTGCTCATTTTGCATGCTGACCACGAGCAGAACTGCTCGACGTCAACGGTGCGACTTGTCGGGTCATCGCACGCCAATCTGTTCGCATCCGTCTCGGCCGGTGTGAATGCTCTCTTCGGTCCACTGCACGGAGGAGCCAACCAGGCTGTGCTGGAGATGCTCGAGAACATTCACGCCTCCGGAGGAGGCGTCAATCGCTTCATCCGCGCCGTCAAGGATCGGGAAGCCGGAATCAAGCTGATGGGCTTCGGTCACCGCGTCTACAAGAACTACGACCCACGCGCGGCCGTGGTGAAGAAGACGGCATACGAAGTCTTCGAGCAGATGAATGTGGACGATCCGCTTCTCGACATCGCACTCCGGCTCGAAGAGGTTGCGCTTGCAGACGAGTTCTTCATCGAGCGGAAGCTCTACCCGAATGTCGACTTCTATACGGGATTGATCTACAAGGCGATGGGCTTCCCGACCCGCATGTTCACCGTCTTGTTCGCGCTTGGCCGACTTCCTGGATGGATCGCGCAGTGGCGCGAGATGATCGAAGATCCGACGACCAAAATCGGCCGGCCTCGACAGGTGTATGTGGGAGAGGTCCTGCGCGACTACGCCCCGATAACGTCTCGCTGAGCCTAACGTGGGGGCATGATGAGCCACCGATTCTTCACAGACGAGGGCTTCGAGTTCCTGGCACTGATTGCCCTGGGGAGTGCTGCCTACCGACTGTCGGAGGTCGGCGAGGTCTACGCGACGGCCGATCGCATTACCGACGGCGACGGTGAATCCTGGTTCGAGGAGTGGATGGCTACGGCTACCCGTGTTCGTCGCATCGCTGAGGACTGTGAGTCCCGCGGTGACGTGGTCAGTGCTCGCGATGCATTCTTAAGGGCGGCCAACTATGCCGCCACAGCCTTCTTCTACGTTCTGGCTACCAACGATCCGTCGCGATCTCTGCATACGTGGCGGAGTCACCGTCGGGACTTTGACCGCGCGATGAAACTCTGGCCCACGCCGGTAAGTCACGTCGAGATCCCCTACGAAGGCACTCACCTGCATGGTTACTTCTGGTCCGGAGGTGAGGGGCCGCGACCCACGATCATCTTGAACAACGGGTCGGACGGTCCAGTGAGCGACATGCTGTTCATGGGTGCCGTCGATGCAGTCGCCCGAGGCTGGAACGCCATTACCTTTGATGGTCCTGGTCAGGGTTACGCCCTGTACGAGCAGGGGATGTTCTTCCGGTACGACTGGGAGAAGGTCATCACGCCGGTCGTGGACTTCCTGGTGGCCCGTCACGACGTGGATCCGGAGCGCATCGTTCTGTCCGGCAACAGCCAAGGCGGCTATTGGGTGCCCCGGGCAGTCGCTTTCGAGAAGCGGATTGCCGCCGCCGTTGCGGACCCAGGCGTGGTCCGGGTGGACACGTCGTGGCGCTCGCACCTGCCGCCGGTGATGATTCAGTTGCTGGAGTCTGGCGACGACGCTGACTTTGATTCCTACTTCGCGCAGGGAGTCGAGAACGACCCCGTGGCCCAGACGACGTTGGCGAAGCGCAAGGAGCCGTACGGCTCTGACTCCATGGCAGCCATCATGCACGAGCTTGAGAAATGGGATCTCGCCGACGTGGCCGGTCAGATCACCTGCCCGATCCTGATCACTGAGCCCGAGGATGAGCAGTTCTGGCCCGGGCAGTCTCGCCAGTTGTTTGACCTGGTCGGTTCACCGGTGAAGGAGTTGATGTCGTTCACCGCTAAAGAGGGGGGCAACTGGCACTGCGAGCCAAAGGCTCCGCAGCTGCGGGCGCAGCGGATTTTCGACTGGTTGGCAAAGGTGGTTGCCTAGGCGGGCACGTCAGTCGTTGGCGTGGAGGGCGGCGTTCAGGCCACCCCACGTTCCGGTGCGCTGGACCACCTCGATCGCACCGGATTGAGAGTTACGGCGGAACAGTAGGTCCGACGCCCCAGAGAGTTCCTTGGCCTTCGTTGTTTGACCATCGGGGAGGAGCACCTTGGATCCGCCGGTGACGTAGAGGCCGGCCTCGACTACGCAGTTGTCACCCAAAGAGATCCCTACGCCGGCGTTAGCACCGACCAGGCACCCGCGACCGATGCTGATCACCTCGGTGCCACCACCGGAGAGGGTTCCCATGATGGATGCACCCCCGCCGATGTCGGATCCGTCCCCGACGACCACCCCGGCGCTGATACGTCCCTCCACCATGGACGTGCCGAGTGTTCCCGCGTTGAAGTTGATGAACCCCTCGTGCATGACGACGGTCCCGACCGCCACGTGGGCTCCGAGTCGCACGCGGTCGGCATCTGCGATCCGCACCCCGCTGGGGATGACGTAATCGACCATGCGCGGGAACCTGTCCACGCCGAAGACGGTGACGTGCACGCCTTTCGAGCGCCCGCGTAGGTGCACGTCGTTCACTCGGGTGGGCTCGACCGGACCGAGGTTGGTCCAGGCGTTCAAGGGCAGCGTGCCGAAGATTCCCTCGAGGTTGATGGTGCGGGGGCCAACGAGGCGATGGGACAGTAAATGGAGTCGCAGGTAGGCGTCCGCCACATCGACCGGAGGGGCTGCCAGATCGTCGATGACGGTGCGCACTGCCACAGTTCGCACCCCGCGGAGTTCGTCGCTGCGTGTTCCTGCGTCTAACGACGCGACGTCGATTGGCTCTGCACCGAGGCTGGGTCGCGGAAACCAGACGTCCAGGATGGTGTCCCCGTCGACGGTCGCCAAACCCAAGCCCGACGCGGGTCCGGAGACGGGGGTTAGTTCCTCAGCGGCAGATGAATTGCTCACCGGGCTACCGTATCCACGTGCCGTTGAACCTTGCCGCAGACGTGGTCGAGATCGCGACCGCCCTGGTGGATATTCCGAGTGAGTCTCACCAGGAGCAGGAGATCGCCGATCTGGTCGAAGCTGCCTTGGGGGAGTGCGGCCACCTATCGGTCCATCGCTCGGGGAACGCGATCGTCGCTCAGACGCAGGGCCTTGCACCGCGCGTCATCATCGCCGGACACCTCGATACCGTCCCGGCGGCGGGCAACATGCCGCACCGGCTCGACGGTGGACGGCTGTACGGACTAGGTGCGTGTGACATGAAGAGCGGAGTGGCCGTTGCGTTGAAACTCGCCTACGAGATGCGCACGCCAGCGGTCGGTGTTCGCTTCATCTTCTACGACTGTGAGGAGGTGGCGGCCGTTCACAATGGCTTGGCCCGTCTCGTCGCGGAGGAGCCATCGGTTGTTGAAGCCGACGTCGCCATCGTCATGGAGCCAAGCAACGGTGTGGTGGAAGGTGGATGTCAGGGGACGATCCGGGCGGAGGTTCGAGTTCCAGGGGAACGCGCCCACAGCGCGCGCTCGTGGCAGGGGAGCAATGCGGTGCATAGTGCGGGCGAGATTCTTGATCGCTTGAACGCTTACGTGCCGCGAGAACCAACGGTGGATGGCCTTCGATACCGGGAGGGATTGAACGCAGTCGGAATTCGCGGAGGTATCGCGGGAAACGTCATTCCCGACGAGTGCATCGTCACCGTCAATTACCGCTTCGCCCCCGATTTGTCCGTTGCCGCCGCGATCGATCACCTTCGCGAGGTGTTTGACGGGTTCGAACTCACGGTGGTTGACGAAGCACCGGGCGCGCGTCCAGGGTTGGACCGAAAGATCGTTGCGTCGTTCGTCGATGCGATGGGTGGAACAGCGGAACCAAAATTCGGGTGGACGGATGTGGCTCGGTTCTCTGCGTTGGGCACGCCGGCGGTGAACTTCGGTCCGGGTGATCCGACGATCGCGCACTCGGTCGATGAGCATGTGGACGTGAGCGAGGTCCATCAGGTCTACGCCAAGGTAAGTGCCTGGCTCGACACGGCCGAGAACTTCTAGGTGCACATCGTGCCCCTATCGGTATGCGTCTTCTGCTCTTCCAGTGAACTCATTGCGCCTCGGTATCTGACATTGGCCGACGATGTCGGTGCGGCTCTCGGATCACGAGGCTGGACGTGCGTCTCCGGTGGCGGGTCTGTGTCCATGATGGGCCGGCTCGCTCGGGCGACGCGTGCAGCAGGCGGTCACACAGTCGGGGTGATTCCGGAGGCGCTGCGGGGTCGAGAAGTGGCTGATCTTGACGCCGATGAACTCGTCGTGACGCAGGATATGCGTGAGCGCAAGGGCATCATGGACGAGCGCGCGGAAGCGTTCTTGGCCTTGCCCGGGGGAATCGGCACCTTGGAAGAACTCATGGAGGTGTGGACCGCAGGAGCCTTGGCCATGCACGACAAGCCGGTCGTCGCTTTGGATCCGTGGGGCGACTTCGCTCTGCTTCGAGCGCAGGTGGACGCGTGGATTGATGGGGGTTTCGTGAGCCGGGACAGTCTGAGCCGCGTGCAGTGGGTCGCCACCGTCGACCAGGCGATCGAGGCCCTGACGGCACCGGTGTTGCCGTCCGCCGATTCCGTGATGGAATGACGGCGTGGGCGTGGTCTTCTTCCTTGTCGGTGCCGCTGTTGTGGCGGCCATCGCATGGTTCGTTGTCGGCAAATTCGAGATGTGGCTTCCCGATGCTGTGAGCGATCTGAAGCCGAATACCCGAGATAACGACCCGGCCTTCGACGTCGTCCTTCGAGGCTATCGAATGGACGAGGTCGACGACACGATCGCGCAGCTGCAAGCAGAGATCGAGTCCTTGCGCACGAACGATCGCCAACGATGACCGCTCATCTGTCCCTCGACATCATCGTGAATGCTCCGGTGGAATCGGTGTTCGATGCGTTCACGCAGTGGTCTCGACAAGACGAATGGATGATGGGAACGCGGGTCGAGGTGCGCCACGGAGACGGCCGCAGCCGCTACTCCGAGATCGCCGGGTGGACGGGAATCGGTCCGATTGGTTTTTGGGACACGATGACGATCACGCGGTGGGAGCCGCCCTATCGAGTGGACGTTATGCACACGGGGGCACTGGTGCGAGGGACCGGAACGATGGAAGTGCTCGCCCTTCCCGATGGCCGCAGTCGTTTCGTGTGGAGCGAAGGGCTGGTTCCACCCCTCGGCGCTCTCGGTCGACTTGGGTGGCCGGTGGTGAAGCCGGCGTTCGCCGCGGGTGTCCGCAAGTCCCTGCGGGTATTTGCTGCCTTGGTGGAGTCCGGCACCCTGCCGCGCTGACATCTCGGCGACCGGGGATAATGGTGCCCTCAGGCTGGCGTGGGTGCGCGAGCCGTGATTTCCCGGGGCGCTTCCCAGGCGTTTCGAGGTGACACACGGAAGGGGACAGATATGGCCGCGATGAAGCCACGAACGGGCGATGGCCCGCTCGAGGTGACCAAGGAGGGTCGGGGTTATGTCATGCGGGTACCCCTCGAAGGTGGCGGTCGCCTCGTCGTCGAATTGAATGCCGAAGAAGTGAAGAACCTCGGCGAAGCCCTCACGGGCGCCCTTCCGTCCTAGTCCACGCGTCGTTGCACCGACCAGGTGCGCCCTTGGAGCGGCGGCGTTCCCCCCAGGCTTGGCCTGTGTGCCTCCCGGCGGATGACGTCTCGCTATCGCAAAAGGTTTTCTAGTCTCGGCGGCGTAGGCAGGCCACGAGCATCCCGTGTCCCTCGGCGAGAGGCGTCGCGGCCCAATCTGCGTCCCGCCTCATCAGTTCGGCGAGCTCTTTGACAGCGATCGCCTCGACATCCCGGCGGGCGGGGTCGGCAACCATGTCGTCCTCCCCGATGCCGAGAAATGCAACCACGCCACCGATGCGCAAGAGGCGTTTGGCCTGGTCCAACATGGCCGGGTACTCACCTCGGTCGGCGTCGACGACAACGACGTCGTAGGCACCGTCGGACATGCGAGGAAGAACATCCAACGCCCGACCAGCAATAAGGCGAGCGCGGGACGGCTCATGTCCGAGAGACACCAATGCCCCACGCGCGTGCCGTTGGTACTCGGCTTCGGTGTCGATGCTGGTCAACACGCCTCCGGGCGTCATTCCCTCGAGAAGTGCCGCTCCGGATACTCCTGTCCCGGTGCCAACCTCGACGACTGTTTGGGCTTGCACGCTTGCTGCGAGGAAGGTCAGGAAGCGACCGGTCGCGGGGGAGGCGGGTGAGACTCCGAACTCCCGGGCTCTTTCCCGCGCAGCTTCCACGGGCTCAGGTTCGGGAATCCAGGAGTCAGCGAATTGGGCGAAGGTGACGGTGGATGGGGAGTTCGGCGATGTCGATGACATGGGGGACGCCCTCTCTTCTTCGTCCCGGTAGCGGCGGCTTTCTCCGCCTTCTTTCGGGGGCTCTGTCGTGCGACGCCCCCGTGGATGTGCCCCGGGATCGATCGCAGCCTAGCCTTAGAGTCGACAGGGTGAAGATTTCCGGAAAGGCGGCTGAGGTTCGTGAGCGACGACAGGCCCCCCGAGGGCTCAGGCGTGCCCCCACAGCCGGCCCCGGACGGTCCCCCTACACGTCCGGAACCTTCACCGATTCCCCCTCAGCCTGCCGCGCCCCAGCCCGCCGCGCCCCAGGGCCCGCCCACGCCGGCAATGCCAGCCCGCTACCCAAATTTCGTGGCCTACGGGGCGAGCCCCCCTCCTCCGGGCGGTTACCCGCCTTCGGCTGCTGGCCAGCCCTCGGGGCGATCGGGCATGGGCCTGTGGGGCGTCATCGCCGTCGCAGCGATCGTGTCGTTGATCGTGGGGTCTTTCGCAGGGCTCGCTGGCTACGTCGTCGGTCAAGCGGTCGACTCGGCGAATTCGACGACTTCGGCAACTGTCGCGGCGCCGGCTCCTCAACCATCGACCATCCCGTCGGACCCGATCCCCGCAGATCAGATGCCGGAGTCGGTGTCGGAAATGGTGTCTGCGGTTCTTCCTGGGGTGGTTTCCATCGCCATCGAGAGTCGCGATGAGCGCGGCAGCGGATCCGGCTTTGTGATTCGTCCTGACGGATACATCTTGACCAATAACCATGTCGCCGCCCCCGCGGCCGACGGTGGATCGTTGAAAGTCTTTTTCGAGAACGGCGACAGCGCGGACGCGGAGATTATCGGCCGAAACTCCGCATACGACCTGGCGGTGTTGAAGATCGACGCGGACAATCTTCCGGTTGTTCGATTGGGAGACTCCGACGCTGTCACGGTTGGGGATCTCGCCGTCGCCATCGGAGCGCCGCTGGGTCTTCAGGGAACGGTGACCGCCGGCATCATCTCCTCCCTGGATCGACCAGTGACCGCGGGTGGTCAAGGAGAGATGGCCTACATCAACGCGTTGCAAACCGACGCGGCGATCAACCCGGGGAACTCCGGTGGGCCGCTGCTGAACAGTGCGGGGCAGGTGATCGGAGTGAACTCAGCCATCGCCACGTTGGCTCCGACGTTCACTGGTGAAGCCGGGTCGATAGGTCTCGGGTTTGCGATCCCCGTGAATTCCGCGCGACGCATCGCCGAGGAGATCATCGCGACGGGTGACTCCAAGACACCGATCATCGGCGTCACCCTCGATACGTCATACACCGATGGTGGATCCCGGATCAGCGAGGTCAATCCGGGTGGGCCGGCGGAAGCTGCCGGACTGCGCAGTGGCGACATCATCACTGCTCTCGCGGGACGAGAGACGACCGACTCGACAGAGCTTGTCGTGGCGATCCGAGACTTCGCCCCGGGAGACACCGTGAGCATCACCTACCTGCGCAGCGGAGAATCCCAGACCGTCGATCTCGTTCTTGGTGGCTCGGAAGACATCGGTTGAGATGTTCGACATCGGCATCGGTGAATTGGTCGCCCTCGCGGTGATCGGACTGTTGATCTTCGGGCCCGAACGGCTGCCCAAGGCAGCCGCCGATGCCGGCCGGTGGGTGCGCCAGATTCGTGAGATGGCATCGTCGGCGCGCAAGGAGATCGTGGACTCCGCTGGCGTCGACCTGGCGGACTCAGTCAACAGTGTCAAGAGCTTGAGTGAACTGCATCCCAAGCGCCTAATGTCCGGGCTCTTGGACGACGATGAGGTAACGGCGTCGTCGGGTGCAACGGATTCCGGCGACAGCGGCACACAGAAGGACGCGAACAAGAAGCCAGCGCAGACCTTCGACCCGGATCTTTCCTAAGCCGGATCTTCCCTGAGCCTTCTCACGGACGTTGCGGTCAGGCGCGGCCGGCTCGCCGTGATCAGCGTCCGGTAGGCGAAATACCCAATTGCATGCCAGCGAGGCCGCGGGGTCGGGCTCCTAGGTGCGCGGCGATGTCCGTCAGCGCGATACTCGCCGGAGCCTGCGGCTCAGAAATGACCAGAGGGTGTCCGCTGTCCCCACCCTCGCGGAGTCGCGGGTCGAAGGGGATCTTGCCGAGGACGGGTACCTCGGTCCCGAGTGTCGACGTGAGTTGCTCGGCGACGAGGTCGCCCCCGCCCACACCGAAGAGATCCATCGGCTCCCCGCAGTGCGGACACGGAAAGGAACTCATGTTCTCGACGACACCGAGAACCTTCTGGTGAGTCTGCTCGGCGAGGGTTCCTGCCCGTACCGCCACATCCGATGATCCCAACTGCGGTGTCGTCACCACGATGATTTCTGCGTGCGGCAGCAGTTGAGCGGTGGAAATCGCGATGTCTCCGGTACCGGGAGGCAGGTCCAAAAGCAGGATGTCGAGATCTCCCCACCAGACATCGGACAGGAACTGCTCGAGGGCTCGGTGCAGCATCGGCCCGCGAAACGCCACGGGCGTCTCGACTCCTCCCGGTTTGAACGGCAACATCGACATGATCCGAACCCCATGAGCCTGCGGAGGCATCAGCATTCCCTCGACCATGGTCGGAGGGTTCGTGGCGCCGAGGATGCGAGGAATGGAGTGTCCGTAGACATCGGCGTCGAGTAGGCCGACGCTCAGGCCCCGGCCTGCGAGAGCGACGGCGAGGTTCGCGGTGACCGAAGACTTGCCTACGCCACCCTTTCCGGAAGCGATCGCGAAGATTTTGGTTGTCGATCCGGGTTGGGTGAAGGGGATCTCGCGCTGATCATGACCGCGGAGAAGCTTCTTTAGGTCGGCGCGCTGCTCGTCGCTCATGACGTCGAGCTCGACATTCACCGTCGAAACGTCGGGCACCTGCCGGACCGCCTCGACGACCCGATCGGTGATGGTGCTGCGCATGGGACAGCCCTCGACGGTGAGGTAGATGCCGACATCGACGACACCACCGTCGTGGATGTCGACGCCCTTGAGCATGCCGATCTCGGTGATCGGCCGATGGATCTCGGGGTCGTGAACGGTCGCAAGTGCCGCGTGGATGGCGTCGGCGTCAGGGTGAGTGGGCACGCCCCGATGGTATTGGCCGACTAGGCGGGGGGCGAATTCTCCGAATCGGCGTCGGTTGCCGACGTCGAGGTCCGGGGACGGTCATCGGATTCGCGTGAGTTCAGACCACCGGAATCCACAGCGCTGGAATCTATATCGCGCCGGTCGACTTCGAGTTCATCCAGGCGAGTCATGATGGCGTCCAGGGCCTCGCGTACTTCACTGCGGACGTAGTCCCGGGTCGCGAGTTCTCCAAGAGACGTGCGTAATGAGGCCACCTCGCGGGCGAGATAGTCGCTATCGGCGAGCATTCGCTCATTGCGCTGACGATCCTCTTGATTCTGGACACGGTCGCGATCGGTTTGCCGGTTCTGGGCGAGAAGAATCAGGGGTGCTGCGTAGGACGCCTGGACCGACAGCAGCAGTGTCAAGAAGATGAACGGGTAGGCATCCGGCTGGATTCCCCCCGGCGCGAAGACGTTGAAGGCAACCCACATCAAGATGACGACCGTCATCCAGGCGATGAAGGCCCAGGAGCCGATGAACCGGGCGGCCCGTTCTGATATGCGGCCAAAGCGCTCGGAGTCGTAACTGGGGCGAATTCCGCGGGTCGTCTCGATGGGCTGGTCGACGGCGCTGTGACCGCGGCGGCCGGTGCTAGCCATCGGATGCTCCCGGGGTCGATGGCCCATCGTTGGTGCCGGCAGTGGTCTCCACCCGGTCGGGTCCAACCTGCTCGCGCCAGTTCGCCGGCAGCATGTGGTCCACCACGTCATCGATGGTGACAGCACCGACGAGATGGTTGTCCTCGTCGACGACGGGAACAGCGACAAGATTGTAGGCGGCGAAATCGCGGGTCACGTCGGCTAGCGGGGTGTCAGGTCGAACAGGGTCGACGCTGGTGTCCAGCAGCGATGAGATCAGGGTCGACGGCGGCTCGCGAAGCAGCCGCTGAAAGTGACACGTGCCGAGGTACTTGCCGGTCGGGGTTTCCGTTGGTGGACGGCAGACGTACACCTGGGCGGCGAGGGCGGGTGGAAGGTCGGCTTGTCGAATGCTGGCCAGAGCCTCGGCGACCGCGGCATCGGGGGGAAGGATGACAGGCTCGCTGGTCATCATGCCGCCGGCAGAGAACTGGTCGTACGTCATCAAACGGCGAATATCCTCCGCCTCTCCAGGCTCCATTTCCTCGAGAAGAAATTCGGCTTGGTCGGGGGGTAGCTCGGAGATGAGGTCCGCGGCGTCGCCGGGATCCATCTCCTCGAGAACGTCGGCGGCACGTTCGCGATCCAGCGCCTGCATGATTTCCACCCGATCTTCATCGACGAGTTCCTCGAGCACGTCAGCAAGTCGCTCGTCGTCGAGTTCTCGCGCTACTTCCAGTCGTCGCTTGGGTACCAACGTGTGTAGCAGCGACGCGACATCGGCCGGTCGCAGGGAATCGATAGACGCGAGAAGTTGTTCTGCTGGCTGAGCGGTTTCCGGCAGGGAGAGTCCGGTGACGTCTGGCCATTCGACCATGAAGCGTTCGGACCGCCGTCGCAGCCCGGTTCCCGGCCGGCGCACGAAGAGCGAGTCGACCAACCACTCCCGGCTTCGGGTAGTGGTGACACCGATATCCACGACCCGCACCTGCTCGCCGGATTCGCGGAGCGTGATCGAGTGGTCGAGGAGCTCGGCCGTGGCAAGTGATTCGTTTCGGCGCTGCTCGAATCGACGAAGGTTCACGGTTCCCGTGACGATCACCTGACCGGCGTCAATGGCGGTCACTTTCGTCATGGGCACGAATATGCGGCGCCGGGGCGGAACCTCCACCACTAGTCCGGTCAGACGCGGTGGGTTGTCACCGATACGCAGAACGACGACGGCATCACGCACCTTTCCGACCTGATCGCCTCGTGGGTCGAACACGCCCAGGCCCGCCAAGCGGGCGAGGAAAACGCGGCTGGTGTTCGTCGCCATGCGGATCAGGCTACCGTCAGCGCGGAGTGTTCCTGCCGAGTCGAAGTGAGGAACGCATCGGAAAGGGGCAGGTGTCATGTCCGACAGTTCTGCGCCACCGTCCGGCCTGTCTCGGCCGCCGGCTCCGGATGTCGTGCGGCTCGGTGTGGCGGTGGTCTTCATTTCGCTCAGTGGGCCGATGATCGCGGCGACGGCGGCGCCCGTCCTGGCCATTGCGTTTTGGCGATGCCTCATCGGAAGTGGCATCACGGGGGTGTGGGTCATCGCGCGTCGGTGGAGTTCGCTCGGCGCTTTGACCAGGCGGGAGATCCGGCTGACGGTGATCGCGGGTGTCTTCCTGGGGTTGCACTTTGCAACGTGGATTCCCTCATTGACGTTGACCACGATCGCGGCGTCGACGGCCCTAGTGGCAACACAGCCGATCTGGGCCGCATTGATCGCTCGGGCAACGGGTGTGCGAATTTCTTCTCGAGTGTGGATCGGAATTGCTATCGCCTTCTCGGGAGTGATCGTCCTAACCGGAGTGGATCTGTCTGTCGATCCCGCGCACCTGTGGGGTGATGCGCTCGCCCTGGTGGGGGCCGTGTTTTCCGCCGCGTACGTGTCCGTCGCGGAGCGAGTCCGAAAGACCGTGGACACATCGACGATGACGTTCGTTCTCTACGCCGTCTCAGCGTTGACGATTCTCCCGCTCGTATTCATCTTCGGTCAGCAACTCGTGGGCTTCGATGCCCAGGCCTGGGCCTTGATCCTTGCGGTGACGCTCGGCGCGCAACTACTCGGTCATTCGATGATGACACGGGTGCTGTCGAGTACATCGGCGACGGTTGTCTCGCTGGCCATCTTGTTTGAGATGCCGGGGGCCACCCTGGTTGCTGCCATTTGGCTGGGCCAGGTGCCCCCGTTGGCGTTGCTCCCTGCTGCCGCGTTGATCCTTGCCGGCCTGGCGATCGTGATCAAAGCCGCGGATCGTGGTCCCGCTGCCGCCACGGTTACCGAGACTTCTCCCATGTGAGTATCGAGCTCAACGGCAGCAAGATGAGCGCCGCTACGACGGTGACGCTGATACCCCACGCCACCGAAAAGTTCTCCGCGATGACACCGACGATGAGTGGTGCTGTGACGAAACCGGCACGCGACAACCAGCTGATCGTGGCAACGCCCGTGGCCGGTCGGATACCGGGCAGGTGAGCAGCGGCTCGCATGGCGGCGGGAAACAACGTGGCGACGCCAAATCCGGTAACAGCACAGCCGATCATGAACAGCCATGGTGATTGCGCGAGAAGTGACAGCCCGAGAACGACGGCGGTGCCGGACATGGCGACTCGCGTCCAGCGACGCTCGCCGAGGGCGTCGACGATCCGATCCCCGCTGAAGCGTCCGATCGTCATCGCCACGGTGAAGGCGACGAACCCCCATCCGACGGTAGCGCTGGGTGCGCCGATGTCGGTCAGATAGATCGAACTCCACCGTCCGGGAATGTCCTCGATCATGACAGCGAGAATGATGAAGAGCCCCAGGCCCCAGATGATCGGCCGGTGGAGAACGCGGGTCGCGGCTGACCGCTCATCGGCATGCGCCGGACCGGCGGCCAGGAGAGAGCTTGGGTCTGGTTGGGCGTCACCGATGGGATCGTCGGTGGTCTCCAGATATGAATCGGGGTCCTTCCCGGGAAGCAGCCAGGGCCGCGCCACCAGCACGAGCACGGTGCACAGAACTGCGACCGCGGCCAGCATCCACGCGATCGGTAGCGAGATAGCCGCGGTAGCTACCCCAATGAGGCCTCCGGCAACGGCTCCTAGAGACCAGTAGCCGTGGAAGGTGTTCAAGATCGAACGGTGGACACCTGTTGCCCTCATCTCATGTTGAACCCGCATGGCATGTGAGTTCATGGCGGCATCCATGACGGCGTCGAGGCCGCCGACCAGCAGAAGCACAAACCCCAGAGTCCAGGCGCCGGGCGCCAGACCAATGAAGGGAAGGATCGGTGCGACGATGAACAGCGCCGCCATCGCAACCCGCTGACTGCCCCAGCGGTGAATGAGGGGACCGGCGGATACTCCGGCGGCGATACCGCCGGCGGCTCCGGCGGCCAAGGCGGCACCTACCGCCACATCGGTCAAGGAAATGTCAGCCTGCAGCTCAGCCAGTCGCGGAAGCCATGCGGACAGCGTGAGCGCGTTGGTGAAGAAAAGCACGGAAACGGCGATACGTGCTTTACGTACAGCGTCGTCGGCCCCGCGCGGCTTGCTCACGCGGCTGAATCTAGGGCACGAAAACGTAGGCACGGAACCACAGGCACGGATCGCTGCGCCGGTGCCCGAGCTGGGCCCGGCTAGGCTGGAGAGGCGTTGTGTGCGTGGGGCTAACCCAGAAACCGTCGATGCCAAGGAGTGAATTCGGTGACCGATGTCGCAAGAAGCATCAGACCTCGGCGCTCGAACCTCGCGGTGCCGGGCTCGAGCCCGAAGATGCTGGACAAAGCCAAAGGTCTGCCGGCAGACCAGGTGTTCATGGACATCGAGGACGCGGTGGCTCCACTTGCCAAGCCGGATGCCCGGAAAAACATCGTGGCTGCTCTCAACGAAGGTGGCTACGACGGAAAAGTGCGCTCGGTTCGAGTGAACGACTGGACCACCGAGTGGACGTACCTGGACGTCATCGAGGTCGTTTCCGGCGCGGGAGCCAACCTCGACTGCATCATGCTTCCCAAAGTGCAAGGCCCCGAGCAGATCCGCGCCTTGGACATGCTGCTAACGCAGATCGAGAAGTCCGAAGGCTTGGACGTTGGGCGCATCGGTATCGAAGCGCAGATCGAGAACGCCATGGGTTTGACCATGGTGGACGAGATCGCCGCCGCCAGTCCCCGAGTGGAGACGATCATCTTCGGGCCCGCTGATTTCATGGCCAGCATCAACATGAAGTCTCTGGTTGTCGGCGAACAGCCTCCCGGATACGACGTCGGAGACGCGTACCACTACATCCTGATGCGAATCTTGATGGCGGCTCGCGCATACGACAAGCAGGCGATCGATGGTCCCTACCTGCAAATCAAGGACCTCGACGGCTACACCCGAGTCGCGGAAAGAAGCGCTGCCCTCGGCTTCGATGGCAAGTGGGTGCTGCATCCAGATCAAATCGCAGCGGCAAACGAGATCTTCTCGCCGCGTCAAGACGACTACGACCACGCAGAACTCATCCTCGACGCTTACGAGTGGTACACCTCGGCGGCCGGCGGTGCGCGTGGAGCCGCCATGCTTGGTGACGAGATGATCGACGAGGCATCGCGAAAGATGGCACTGGTGATCGCCGGCAAGGGTCGCGCTGCCGGTATGCAGCGCACCCAAACGTTCGAGCCTCCTCAGTCCTGATGGCACGCCGCACCGACATGACTCGGGAGCACGCGGCTCTCTTGCTAGGTGTCGACGAGAGCGCCTCCGCCGATGACGTTCAGCGGGCGTGGAAGGTGTGGGTCCGGCTGGCACACCCCGACGCAGGCGGCGACCGAGATCACTTCGAGGCGCTGATGCGAGCACGGCGCGTTCTTCTGGCGAATCTTGTTCAGGCGAACGCGGTTGAGATGGATACGGCACCGGCGGCTGAACACGTCGCACCGGATCGCCCCTCACTGCGTTCGGTCGTCCGTCGACCGTCCCGCGGTGCTGCGATTGTTCTGGTCGGTGTTGCCATCATCGCCCTCGCGAGTCCTGTGGTGACACTCTCACTCGCGCCATGGCTGAGCGCAGCGATCATGGGTGGATGTGCTGCGGGCTTGGCCGTAGGAGCGACGCGTGCGCTCCTAGGAAATCGTGGTGATGTTGGCCACCGGATTACGTGCATCTCGGCCGTGTGGCTGCCTATGGCGTGCGGGCAAGTCGGGCTCAGCGCCAGTCTCGGCTCCGACATCGTGTTGATGCTGCCGGTGTTCGCCGTCCCGCTGGTCGCTTCGGTCGCCTGGATGAACGCAGGTGTGGGTCTGTGGACGCCGGTGAGGTCCAGCGCTCCCTAGAGGCGAGATCGCACGAGGGGCGTTAACATGCTGAAATTCCAGAAGGGGGTTAGGCATGGGTCGTCTCCTGCAAACCGAAGGTCTCACTGAGATACAGCGCGACATTCTCGATGCTGTCCGCGACTTCGTGGACGCGGAGATACTGCCGGTAGCCAGCGAGTTGGAGCACAACGACGAGTACCCCAAAGACATCGTCGACGGTTTGAAGGAACTCGGCGTGTTCGGCCTGATGATTCCCGAGGAGTACGGCGGGCTCGGCGAGTCACTACTGACGTACGCCCTCGTGGTCGAAGAGATCGCGCGAGGATGGATGAGCGTCAGTGGTGTGATCAACACCCACTTCATCGTTTCGCACATGGTGCTCCATCACGGCACCGAGGAGCAAAAGCAGCACTTCCTGCCCCGTATGGCCACGGGTGAGGTTCGTGGAGCCTTCAGCATGACCGAGCCGGGTTGCGGCTCGGACGTCTCCGCCATCACCAGCAAGGCGGTCGTCGACGGCGACGACTATGTGCTCACCGGGCAGAAGATGTGGCTGACCAACGGCGGCTCGTCGACGCTCGTCGCTGTGCTGGTTCGAACGGACAACGCTGCTAGTGAGGACAGCAGCGTGTATAGGCGCATGTCCACCTTCCTCATCGAAAAGCCAGAAGGCTTCGGTGAGGTGCGGCCTGGTCTGACGATTCCAGGCAAGATCGAGAAGATGGGCTACAAGGGCGTTGACACCACGGAATTGGTCATGGATGGCTTGCGCCTTCCTGCGTCGACGATTCTTGGTGGCGAACCGGGCAAGGGTTTTTATCAGATGATGGACGGAGTCGAGGTCGGCCGCGTGAATGTCGCTGCCCGAGCCTGCGGTCTTGCTCTGCGGGCCTTCGAACTCGGCGTGGAGTATGCACAACTACGCAGCACATTCGGCAAGCAGATCAGCGAACATCAAGCCGTGGCGTTCCGTCTCGCTGACATGGCAACGAAGGTCGAGGCAGCGCACCAGATGATGGTGATGGCTGCGCGGACGAAGGATTCCGGTGCCCGCAACGACCTCGAGGCAGGAATGGCCAAGTACCTGGCCAGTGAATACTGCAAAGAGGTCGTCGAGGATTCCTTCCGGATTCACGGCGGGTACGGCTACTCCAAGGAGTACGAGATCGAACGGCTCTATCGCGAAGCGCCCATGCTGATGATCGGTGAGGGCACCGCCGATATCCAGAAGATGATCATCGCGCGACGTCTGCTCGAGGACTACAAGATCCGTACGTGATGGCGGACATTCCGTGCATCGGTGCGGTCGTGTTCGACGACCAGGGGCGATTGCTCCTTGTCCAGCGCGCGAACCCTCCTGCTCAGGGGTTGTGGTCGCTACCGGGTGGGCGGCAAGAGCCCGGGGAGACCGCCGAGCAAGGCGTCGTGCGCGAGGTCCACGAGGAAACGGGTCTCACCGTGCGTGTCGAGCGGGAAGTCGGGACGGTGGTTCGTCAAGCTCCGTCGGGTGATGACTTCGTGATCCGAGACTTCGTCTGCGTGGTGCGTGGGGATGACGCAGTGGTGGCCGCGGACGATGCAGCTGACGCACACTTTTTCTCCGTTTCGGAACTTGCCGAGCTGCCGACCAGTGAGGGTCTGATCGAAGCGCTGACCGAGTGGAACCTCCTAACTCCGTGAGCGGCGAATCTGCACGCAGTTGGCCTGCTCGCTGGGCTGCGTCTGAGCGCCATCTCTAGAGACACTGCACGTCGGCCCACACGCACAACCTTGCGCCGCGCCTGACGTGACCCCAGTCGCTTGCAAGCTTGTCGATCAGCAACATGCCCCGGCCTTCCGGTGACTCGTCGCTGCTCGCTACCTGATGCGGACTTCCGTCGGAGTCCGAGCACACCTCGAGGTGCATCACGTCGCCTGCGACGGTGATCGTCATCGTGATTGCGCCCGTGCCACGTCCGTGCGCCCACGCGTTGGTGACCAACTCGGAAGCAACGAGTTCGGCATCGATGACGTCGCTAGTGGTCGATGCCACGTCGCGTACGTGCTGTCGGGCTATCACCGCAGCCGTCGAATCCATGGGTAAGTCCCAGGTGAACGTGGCCGTCATCACGCTCCTTCGTCCACCCTCCACAATAGACGCGTGGCGCGGATCATCGCGGTGGCGAACCAAAAGGGTGGAGTGGCGAAAACCACGACCGCCATCACCCTCGCTGCTGCGCTCGCCGACACGGGGCACGCGGTTCTGGTGATCGATCTCGATGCGCAGGCGTGCGCGACCTTCTCTCTCGGTATCGATCCCGAGGACCTACCCCCGCAGACCGTTGACTTTCTTCTCGACGACCTTCCCTCCAGCGAGGGCTCCGCCCAGATGCGTTCTGCGATCCGAACAACCGACGAGGGATTCTCGTTGCTCCCCGCAACATTGTCCCTTGCTTCGGCGGATGTTTCTCTCGCCGATAGACCTGCGCGCGAGCGAACTCTTTCCCGCATACTCGACGAGATCCGAGACACTTTCGATGTCATCGTGATCGACTGCTCGCCGTCCTTGGGATTGACCACCATCAATGCCCTCGTTGCGGCCGACGATGTACTCGTCCCGTTCAAGTGCGAAACCTTGTCCCACCGCGGATTGGGTCAATTGATGGAGAGCATCGACGAAGTAAAGCGATGGAGCAATCCCGATCTACGGGTGGCCGGCATTGTTCCCACGATGTTCGACGGCCGAACCGCGCACGCGAAAGCCGTGCTGGCCGACATTGGGCCCCGATACGGCGTGCGGGTGTTCGAGCCGATTCCCCGAAGTATCCGTTTCGCCGAAGCGCCAGCGGTGGGGAGGACGATTTTGGCTACCGCCCCCGATTCCCCCGGTGCTCGCGCGTACCGGCAACTCGCTGAGGATATCTCCGGGATGTGATCGAGCTGGCGCGTGACCTAGCCGGCGGCGTTCCCACCGGTTGGTTTGCCACCGTGCGTGCGGCGGCGACGACGGCGCGGCTTGCTGGCGTCGGATGAAGACGACCCCGACGAGTTACCTGATTCCTTTGTCGAAGAGGACTTGCCCGAGGACGATTTCCCCGAGGATGACTTCCCGGAAGACGTGGTGGAGCCCCGGCGCTTCGAACCACCCGAGCGTTGTTGGTTGCCGCCACGGCGATCCTCCCGCGAGCGCGGACCGCCGGTGCGCTTTCCGGTTTCTCCAACATCTTCGACCTTCTCAGCAGACAATCCAGCTCGAGTGCGCTGGCCTTTCGGCAGTCGACCAGTGGTTCCCTCAGGTATGCCGAGTCCGGTGAACACATGGGGGCTGGTGGAGTAAGTCTCCAGAGGATCTTTAAACGGCAGCTTCAATGCCCGATCGATCATCTGCCAGCGCGCGATGTCCTCCCAGTCGACTAACGTGACGGCGACTCCCGACGCTCCGGCTCGACCGGTGCGACCGATTCTGTGCAGGTAAGTCTTCTCGTCATCTGGGCATTCGTAGTTGATGACATGCGTGACGCCATCGACATCAATGCCGCGGGCGGCAACATCGGTGGCGACAAGAACATCGACTTTGCCGGAGCGGAATGCGCGCAACGCTTGTTCACGCGCTCCCTGCCCTAGATCACCATGAACCGATCCCACGGCGAAGCCCCGCTCGGTGAGATCGTCGGTGATCTTCTGCGCTTTCCGCTTCGTGCGCGTAAAGATCATCGTCAGGCCGCGGTCTTTCGCCTGCAGAACACGTGCCAGCAACTCCACCTTGTCCATCGGGTGAGCCCGCCAGACGTGCTGTTCGATTGCATCGACGGTTGCGTTGTCATCCCCGGGGTCTATCGCCCGCATGTGGGTCGGCTGGTTCATGTACCGACGCGCGAGAGCGATGATCTGGCCCGGCATGGTGGCGGAGAACAACATCGTCTGCCGGTTGGTGGGAACGAGTGCGACGATCTTCTCGACATCGGGGAGGAACCCCATGTCGAGCATTTCGTCTGCCTCGTCGAGCACGAGCTCGCGCACGTGTGACAGATCGAGATCGCCTCGTCCGGCTAAATCAATGATGCGTCCGGGCGTTCCGACGATGACGTCGATTCCTGCGCGAAGCGCGTCTATTTGCGGCTCGTAGGCCCTGCCACCGTAGATCGAGAGCACCCGAATGCCTAGCCCAGCACCAGCTTGCTCGATGTCTGTCGCGACTTGGAGAGCCAACTCACGCGTGGGGCAGACGATCAAACCCTGGGGCTTGTTCCGTGCCGCCTCGGGAAGTTGGGTGTAGTCCTCGCTGGCGGGCGCCGCGATGCGTTGGATCAGCGGGATACCGAACCCCAGCGTCTTGCCGGTTCCGGTCTTCGCTTGACCGATAACGTCTCGGCCCTCGAGTGCCAGACCCAGGCACATTTCCTGGATCGGGAAAGCAGTCGTGATGCCGTGGCTGGAAAGGGCCTCCACGATTGGTGTGCTGACACCGAGTTCGGCGAAAGTCTTGGGTTCGACTGGATTCGGGTCGGCGGCTACCGGGTCGGCAGTGTCCGGAGTCGTAGCGCCATCCGGCGCGGCTTGGTCAATGAGTTGGTCGTTCGTGGTGCTCAGCAGAACTCCTGGGTTCGGGAAGCACCGTCAGTGCGTCCGAGGTGGGCCGGTGAAGCGACACCGACGGCGAGATTCGATGTCCCGCGATGTCTCCATGGTACCGGCCGGACGAGATCCCTGCCGTCACTAGGGCTGGGTGGCTACCCTGGGATCATCATGATCGACGGCTCCACACCTTTCGACTCGACGGATGCGGCCCTGTCCGATCCGTCGTATCGGGCCGCCCTCGTCGATCTTTTCGGCGTGCTTGCGTATGGCGAGCTCGTGGCGTTCGAGCGCTTGGCGGCGGACGCGGCGATGGCCCCCCGGGTGGAGGACAAGGCCGCTCTCGCAGGCATGGCGACGTCGGAGTACCGCCACTTCCTATCGCTCAAGGATCGCCTCTCCGACCTTGGCGTCGATCCCAATGAAGCGATGGAGCCGTTTCGGCAACCGATTGATGAGTTCCATGCGCACACCAAGCCGGCGGATTGGTTGGAAGGGTTGGTGAAGGCCTACGTGGGCGACGGCATCGGTACCGACTTCTATCGCGAAATCTCGGCGTTTGTTGATCCGGCGAGTCGTGAGTTGGTGCTCAATGTGTGTGAGGACCTCGGACAATCCGCGTTCGCCGTAGATCGTGTGCGCTCGGCCATTGCCGCCGATCCGCGGGTGGCCGGTCGACTCGCTCTGTGGGGACGACGTCTCGTCGGTGAAGCTCTCTCTCAAGCACAGAGAGTGGCGGCCGACCGCGATGCGCTATCCGCCCTGCTTGTCGGCGGAGCCGATCGTCCGGGCGTAGACCTGGCAGAGATCGGCCGGATGCTGGCCAGACTTACCGACAACCACACGCGCCGGATGCAAGAGTTGGGCTTGGCCGCCTAGGACGACGTCGGGTCACGCCAAGAGCGAGCGTGACGTTAGGAAGCGCTTCCGAAGCCGACTTTGCGGCTTGCGGCCGGACCTATCTCGACGTACGCGATCTTCGCGGACGGAACCAGAACCTGGCGTCCTCGGGAATCAGTGAGCGAGAGAAGCGTGCCTTTGTCGATCGCCGACGACACGGCTTTGGTGATCGCCTCCGCAGTCTCGTCGCTCTCAACCGTTATCTCTCGGGGTGTATCGACGACTCCGACCTTGATCTCCACCGCTGTCATCCCTTTCCTCGACTCTTCGTGTTGCGCTGACGTTGTGTGCTCGCCGGGCGATCATGAGACTACGCGACGATAGGCGATAGCGCCTATTCCGAGGGCTCTCCCGGCGGATGGGTGAGAGGAAAGCTCCGGATGCCGCGCCAGGCCAGTGATGCAACGAGGTCGGCGGACTCCTCCAGAGTTGTCTCCGATTGATCGGACGTTAACCAGCGACTGGCGGCTACTTGGGCCAGCCCCTGAAGCCCCGATCCAAGAAGCATGGCCTGCTCGTGACGAAGGCCAGTGTCGGCGGAGATGACGTCCGCGATCTTGCTGGCAATGGCTTCGTGCACACGATCGACGCGTTCTCTCACGGCTGATTCGTTCATCACGTCACTTTCGAACACCAGTCGAAAGGCACTGTTCCGGTCCGCGACGAAGGCGAAGTACGCGCGCATGGTGGCCCCGACTCTCTCCTTGTTGTCGGTGGTGCTGGCCAGTGCGGCGTCCGATGAGTGAAGAAGTTCTTCGATCCCTCGATCCAGCAGAGCGAGATATAGCTCGAGTTTGCTGGGGAAGTGCTGGTAAAGCACCGGCTTCGTTACCCCGGCGGCGTCAGCAATCTCGTCCATTCCGGCGGCGTGATAGCCGCGTTCCATGAACACCTTGCGCGCCTGCGTCATGACCTGCTCGCGCCGCTGCTCGCGCGGCATCCGGGTTCCCTTTGTGCCAGAAGCGTCCGTGGGCACAGAAGTGTCCGAAGCAGGATCGGTCATCCGTTCAGGTTAGCCCCCGAGCGTCGTACTCTTGTTGTGTGAGTGCGGCTGCGCCCGAGATGGTCCTCGATATGCGGGGCGTCACCGTCATGTATGGCTCGGCCCGGGGGATCGAAGACGTTTCGCTATCCGTGCCGGCAGGACAGGTCACAGGGCTTCTGGGCCCGAACGGATCGGGTAAGACGACGTTGCTGCGGGCGGTGCTCGACCTTGTTCACCCGCAACAGGGCTCTATCGACATCGTTACGACGAGTTCAAAAGACCGGCGTGCTCGAGCCAACGTGGCCTACCTGCCGGGCGATTTGTCCCTTCCGGGCCGGCTGACCGGCAAGGCCCTCCTGCGACGATTCAGTGCAGCCGGTGGTGGGTTGGATCCGACCCGGGTGGAATCACTCACCAAGCGCCTTGGAGTCGACCTGACCAGGCCCGTGGGCACGTTGTCCAAGGGCAACAGGCAGAAGGTCGGCTTGGTACTCGCCTTCGCCAAGAACGCCCGAGTCCTCCTGCTCGACGAGCCGACATCCGGACTCGACCCGTTGCTGCAGAGAGAATTCGCCGTCCTGGTCGACGAAGTGACCAAGGATGGAACCGCCGTTGTCCTCTCGAGCCACGTGATGTCCGAACTCGAAGATCTCGCTGACCGTGTCGCCGTTCTTCGGGAAGGTCGATTGGTCGCGGTAGAGACGATCGATCAGTTGCGTGCACGGGCTCGACAACGCATTCGCATTCGGACAGTGGACGCGAATGCAACCGACGCTTGCCGCGACAGTCTCGCTCGGCTGCCAGGCGTCGATGCGCATGCGGCAGACGCGGTGATCGATGCGACTTTTACCGGAGGGGTCGATCGGATCATTAAGGCGCTGGCGGAACACTCCGTGCAGTCGATCGAATCCGTCGGCGGCGAACTCGATGAAGTTCTCCTCGACTTCTATTCGGATGAACGCTACGCACCGAAGGTTGGTGAGTAGGCCGATGTCGCTGCTTGTTTCTGATCTGCGTCTTCGATGGCGATCATTGCTGTGGTGGACAGTAGGAGTCGTACTGCTCTCAACTCTCGTCGCTTCCTTCTACAAATCCATCGCGGGAGACACCGCGTACGAAGAGGTCTTCAGCAGCCTGCCAGAGTCGCTGCAAGGTCTGATTGGTGGCGCCGACCTCGGCACCCCTGTGGGTTACTTATCTGCGGAGATGTACTCCTTCTTCATGCCAGCGGTTCTGCTCGTCTTTGCCATCGGACGATCGACATCAACGTTGGCGGGCGAAGAAGAGGACCACACGCTCGACCTGCTGCTGGCCCAGCCGATCAGCCGGACAGCGCTGTACGTGCAGAAAGTTGTTGGTGTCGCGTTGGGTATCGCTGTTCTGGCGATCGCCGTTGCGGTGCCCGTCATCGCGCTGGCGGACTGGTCGGAGTTGAAGGTTCCCGCGGCGAACCTGTGGGCCGCGACGGCCCAGTTGTTCGCCTTCGTTCTCTTCCTGGGAATGCTCGCGATGACGGTGTCGGCAAGCATGGGACGCCGCGCCGCGGGCGTGGGAGTAGCGGCCGGACTGGCGTTCGTGACCTACCTCCTCGATGGATTCGGAAAATCGATCGAGTGGCTGGAGCCCTGGCGGGTTCTCACCCCCTGGTACTGGTACGACGTCGGAGAAGCGCTGGCGGAGTCAATGCCGTGGACCTCCTTCGCCGTGCTGCTGGGCGCGACCCTCATCGTCGGTGCCCTTGGCTTGTGGGGATTCAACCGTCGTAATCTTCGATCGTGACGACGGTGCTGCGGCCGGAACGGCCTTTCGATCGACACGAGGCGCTGCTGGCTCAGCGGACCTTGTTCTATCGGCACGCCCCGTCGTCCCAGACGGATGCTCCTGCGGCACTTTTTCTCCATGGGCTCGGCGGCTCTGCTTTGAATTGGACGGACTTCATGGGCCGCATGAGTGGCCGCTTGGATTGCTACGCGTTGGACCTCCACGGCTTCGGCTCGTCACCGCCTCCTCGCGACGGCGACATGACGCCCCGTGGGCATGCGCGAGCCGCGGCTGACTTCATCCTGGAGCGCGATCTGGGCCCTGTGCACGTGTTCGGAAATTCCATGGGTGGCGCCGTCGCCGTGCAACTGGCCGCGCGTCGACTGGATCTTGTGCGATCGGTGACGTTGATTTCCCCTGCGTTGCCGAGTCTGACCTACGCCACCAAGGGCAACGTCCACCTTCCGGTGATCTCGGTTCCCGGGGTCGGGGAGCGGTTGGTTCCCAAGTTCGTGGAGACGACCAGTCCCGAAGAGCGCGTGCAGGCGACGATCGACGGCACGTTCGCCGACCCCTCCCGAATGCCGGCGGATCGATTGAGTGAAGCCATCGGTGAAGTGGAAGCCCGCGATGCACGGCCGTACGCGAACGACGCGTTCTTGAGTTCCTTGCGAGGCTTGATGCGGACCTACTTCGACCCTGGCCCCCAGCGGCCATGGAAGCTCGCTGAGAAAGTGGTGGCCCCGACCCTGCTCATCTATGGGCGCCAAGATCCGCTGGTCGACTCTCGAACTGCCCATCGAGCAACGAAGCATTTCCCGAACGCCCACGTGGTGGTCCTCCCGGACAGCGGGCATGTGGCCCAGCAGGAGCACCCGGAGTTCGTCGAAGCGGCTTGGGATCGCTTCATCGCGCCGACTCTCGACTCGTAGTAGTCGCGAGCCCTGCTCTCTCCGGTTTTCCACAGGGCAATGTCGCATATGCCACGAGCCGATTGGACTACGTCGGCTAGGGACGCAGCTGAGCCGTAGTCTTGCCCCTCGTGGCCTCTCTTGAAACCGATGACCGGATCTCCACGGTCGTGGCGACACTCGCCAATGTGGAGAAGGTCTTCGACATCGAATCGACGCAGGCCGAAATCGGCGAATTGGAAATAGCGGCATCCGCGCCCAACTTGTGGGATGACCAGGCGAATGCACAGAAGGTCACGTCCCGATTGTCGTTCTTGCAAGGAGAGCTGCGACGAATGAAAGAACTGAGATCTCGCGCCGACGATCTGCCTGTCCTTTTCGAGTTAGCCGAGGCGGAGAACGATCAGAGCGCGCAGGACGAAGCTCTGGCGGAACTCGATGCTCTCGAGCGGGACATCAACGATCTCGAAGTGCGCACGTTGCTGTCGGGGGAGTACGACGATCGGGAGGCGCTTGTCACCATTCGATCGGAAGCGGGCGGAGTCGACGCGGCCGATTGGGCGGAGATGCTGATGCGCATGTACCTCAGGTACTGCGAGAGGCACGGATGGGCAGTAGAGATGTACGACACGTCCTATGCGGAGGAAGCCGGTATCAAGTCCGCGACCTTTGCGGTGAAGGCTCCCTACGCCTACGGAACTTTGTCCGTCGAGCAGGGAACTCACCGCTTGGTGCGTATTTCACCGTTCGACAACCAAGGGCGCCGGCAAACATCTTTCGCTGGCGTCGAAGTGATTCCCGTTGTTGAGCAGACGGAAAGCATTGATATCCCCGAGGACGACCTCCGGGTGGATGTGTATCGGTCGAGTGGCCCGGGCGGGCAAGGCGTGAACACCACGGACTCTGCGGTCCGACTGACGCACGTGCCCACCGGCATCGTGGTGTCGTGTCAAAACGAACGGTCGCAACTACAGAACAAGGCGACGGCCATGGGAATCTTGCAAGCGAAACTACTTGAGCGGCGACGGCAAGAGGAGCAGGCGAAGATCGATGCCCTGAAGGGTGATTCCCTTGGCTCCTGGGGTAACCAAATGCGCTCGTATGTTCTGCACCCCTACCAAATGGTCAAAGATCTTCGAACCGAGTTTGAAACCGGAAACACCCAAGCAGTCCTTGACGGTGAGATCGACGACTTCATCGCATCGGGAATCCGGTGGCGTCGGCAACAGGCGGCCCCGTCCTAACCGTCTTGGCGGGGGCGTGTGCTTAGACTGCTGACGACCCTAGAAAGCCCACCGCCGACCCCGAGGCAACCGTGATCCTCTTCGACCACGTCAGTAAGACTTACGCCAGCCAGAACCGGCCGGCGTTAGATGACGTGTCGCTGGAAATCGAAAAGGGCGAGTTCGTTTTCCTGGTGGGTCCGTCTGGCTCCGGGAAATCCACGTTCCTGCGGTTGGTCCTGCGTGAAGAGCGGCCGAACTCTGGGCAGGTCTGGGTGCTGGGCAAGGAACTCAATCGCCTGTCGAACTGGAAGATTCCATCGCTCCGTCGACAGATCGGAACCGTCTTCCAAGACTTTCGACTACTGCCCAACAAGAGTGTTTTTGAGAATGTCGCTTTCGCACTCGAGGTGATCGGAAAGCCTCGATCACACATCAGGAAAGTCGTGCCGGAAGTCCTCGAAGTCGTTGGCCTTGAGGACAAGATGGAGCGGCGACCTGATGAGTTGTCCGGTGGCGAGCAACAGCGCGTTGCCATTGCTCGCGCCTTCGTCAATCGACCGATGCTGCTCATCGCCGACGAGCCGACCGGAAACCTGGACCCGAATACGTCCGTCGGCATCATGAAATTGCTCGACCGCATCAACAGGTTGGGAACAACAGTGATCATGTCGACCCACGACTCTCAGATCGTGGATCAGATGCGCCGCCGAGTAATTGAACTCGAGACCGGCCATCTCGTGCGTGATCAATCGCGTGGCGTGTACGGATACGCTCGCTGATGCGCGCCACGTTCGTCACCAGTGAGGTCGGTGCGGGCCTTCGACGCAACCTGACCATGACCTTCGCGGTGATCATCACCGTTGCGGTGTCCCTCGCTCTCTTCGGGGTGAGTCTGCTCGTTCGCGCCCAGGTCACCACGATGCAGGACTTCTGGTACGACAAAGTTGAGGTGTCGATCTTCCTGTGTGCGAGGGGGAGTGACGCGGCATCGTGCGCCAGCGGAGCCGTGACTGCCGCACAGCGCGATCAGATACGAGCCGACCTCGAGTCGCTTCGCCCGCTTGTGGAAGAGGTCTACTACGAATCGAAAGAAGAGGCGTACGACCGTTTTCGGGAACAGTTCGCTAATTCACCGATCGTGGAGAATGTGACAGCCGAGGCATTGCCGGAGTCGTTCCGCGTCAAACTCGCTGATCCCACGCAATACGACGTGGTCGCCTCTGCCTTCGCCGGTCGTCCAGGCATCGAGCAAGTCAACGATCAACGCCAGATTCTCGACAAATTCTTCGCCTTGCTGAACGGGTTGCAGGCGGTCGCGCTGATCATCGCCGTCGTGATGCTCGTAGTGACGGTGCTGCTGATCGTCAACACGATGCGAGTCGCCGCGTTCAGCCGCCGTCGAGAAACGGGCATCATGAGGCTGGTCGGAGCCTCGAATTTCTATATCCAGCTGCCGTTCCTGCTCGAGGCGGCGGTGGCGGCCGCGCTCGGCGCGGGTCTCGCCGTGGTCGGCCTGGTGGCAGTCAAGAGCTTCGTCATCGACCGCGTCTTGGCCCCGTCCTTCCAATTTACGGCCTTCGTGGGCTGGGATGCCGTCGTGGCCATCGCCCCGATCCTGCTCGTGACCGGTATCGCCCTAGCCTCAGTGGCGGCTTTCTTCACGCTGCGCAAGTACCTCCGCGTGTGACAACTGAGGTTTCTGGGGTTTCTGGGGTTATCCTGAAGGGGTGCTTCCCCGCCGTGTGATGACCCCTGCCCTGATGGTGGCGGGATTTGGTGTTGTCGCATCCGTGCTCACCGGCCCCTGGGGCCCAGCCCAGGCCCTTCTCCCGGCCGGTGACAACCACGGGAAGTCCAGTTCCGAACTCAAGGCTGAGAAGAAGGACGTCGAGAGCGACATCGAGGCGACCGAGGACGCGCTCGCCAAGGCGGGCAAGAAGGTTAAGAAGGCCGTGGCGACCTTCGAAGAGGTCAACGCCCGGTGGGAAGCAGCGAAAGAGGCACGCAGGGAAGCACTGGACGAGGCGCGCGCGGCTCGCGAAGAAGCGCAAGCGGCCGAAGCTCGCGCTATGCGTGCCCGTCAGGCGTTGAGGGTCGCGCAGGAGCAGAAGGTCGCCGTCGAAGGAAAGCTTGACGACATCCACGGACAGATGGACGACATGGCGCGTGCCGTCTACACCCGTGGTCCCCTCGCCGAGATAGAGGTCATCCTCGACGCAAGCAGTCCCGGCGACTTCCAGGCGCGATTGGCCAGCGTCGACACCGTGAGTCGTATGCAGGCCGGGGTGCAGGAGTCGCTGACACAGACCGAAGCCGACCTCGTGATGCAAGGCGTGCGCCTGGAGGCACTTCGCCTGGAGGCGGAGGCCGAAGACGCAAAAGCCGAACAAGCCCTCGCCGAGGCGCGCGTCGCCCTGCGCAAGGCTCGCGACAGGCAAGCCAAGGTCAGCGCCCTTCGCAAGGAACGACGCGCAGCGCTCGGTCAGGCGCAAGCGTTCAAGTCGAAGGTCAAGAAGCGCTACGACAACCTGGTAGCCGAGCAGCAACGTCTGGCGGCGGCAGCACGAAAGGCGGCAGCTGAGGAAGAGCGACGACGTAAAGCGGCGGAAGAGGCAGCCCGCAAGGCTGCCGAGGAGGCCCGCCAACGAGGAGAAGAGCCCCCTCCGCCGGCCTCACCGACCTTTACGGCGACAGGATCATTGATGATGCCCGTCGCCGGGAGGCCATCGTCGAATCCTGGGCCGCGAATTCACCCGATTTTCAAGCGCAAGTCCTGCCACACCGGCTGGGACCTGGCGGCTCCGACGGGAACCCCCGTTGTCGCGGCAGATAACGGATCCGTGGCCACCATCAGTCGAGGCGGGGCCTACGGGAACGCCGTGATGCTCGCGCACGGCGGAGGCTTGATCACGTTCTACGCCCACTTGTCATCGGTGAACGTCTCGGTCGGCCAAGTGGTGACCAAAGGTCAAACCATTGGTGGGGTCGGCTCCACAGGATGGTCGACCGGACCGCATCTGCACTTCGAAGTAAGGATTGATGGCGCGCCGTATGATCCTCGCGGCTGGTTCGGCGGAGCGCGAACACGGGTGTATTGCTAGAAGACCCATCGGCTACCGCAGTGGCCTCATAGAAGGGATGCGACCATGCGAACCTTCCCTACCGCAGTATTCGTTACCGACATCGCGTGCGTCGAGAAGGCGGGCGCGTGACGTGCCTCGCGAAACAGGGAAGAAAGTCATAGCCCAAAACCGGAAAGCTCGGCACGACTACTCGATCGATGACGTGTACGAGGCGGGAATCCAGTTGACGGGAACCGAGGTGAAGAGCCTGAGGGCGGGCCGGGCCACCATCACGGACGGGTACGGCTACTTCGATGGGACTGAGTTGTGGTTGAAGGGAGTGCACATTCCCGAATACGACCTCGGAACCTGGACCAACCACGAGCCCCGTCGGTCGCGCAAACTTCTGCTGCACAAAGAAGAGATCCGTCGCATCGCCGGGAAGGTTAAGGACACTGGAATCACACTCGTGCCGCTGTCGTTGTATTTCAAGGATGGTTTTGCGAAAGTCGAGTTGGCCGTTGCTCGTGGTCGAAAGAGCCACGACAAGCGTCAGGCAATTGCCGAACGTGAAGCCAAGCGTGAAGCGCAGCGAGCCATGGGTCGTCGAGACAAGGGAATCGAGTAGGGGGTGAAACGACTGTCGGGGACCGGGTTCATTCCCGCCCCTCATCGAGGTTTCTACGGCTGGCGTGTGGTTCTGTACGCCAGCATCGCTCTCGCCCTGACCGGACCGGGCCAAACGTTCGGCGTCTCGGTATTTGTGAATCCGATGATCGACGATCTCGGCATCTCACGAACCACGATGACGACGTCGTACCTGATCGGCACCCTGGTGGGCGCGCTCGCGTTGCCGTGGATCGGGCAGGCGATCGATCGATACGGAGTGCGTCGCGTCATGATCATCGTCGGTGCGGTCTTCGGCGCCTTCTTGATCGCTATGTCCTTCGTATCCGGCATCGTCGGCCTAACTGCAGGCTTCGTCGGCATTCGCATGATGGGGCAGGGTGCCTTGAATCTGACGGCGACAACATCGGTGGCGTTGTGGTTCACCCGCAAGCGCGGACTGGCGATGGGCATCGTCACCGCCGTCGGTGCTGTGGGCATGACCCTGGTGCCGCTACTCGGTGAATTGCTGATCGCCGACTACGGCTGGCGCCAAACATGGGTGATCGAAGGTCTCGTCGTGTGGGCGCTCGTTCTGCCGATAGCCATCTTCGGGATCCGCAATCGCCCGAGTGATGTGGGTCAATACGTCGACGGCGACCCGGCCCCGGTCGACGGGAGTGACAATGTTTGGGGGGTCAAGCGCAGTGAGGCTCTTCGGACGGGCTTTTTCTGGTTGGTCACCGCGGCGGTCGCCACCATCTCGGCGATCACCACCGCCGTGGTGTTCCATCAAATCGACCTCCTGGGAAGTCGCGGTCTGACGCCGACCGAAGCCGCGGCGAACTTCATCCCGCAAACCGTTGCAACCTTGATCGCCACGCTGGGGATAGGTGCTTTGGCCGATCGCTTCTCTCCCCGCCTCGTCCTGGCGACGTCCATGGTCATGTTGGCGGGGGGATTGGCCTTGGGAACGGCGGTAACTCCAGGTTTCGTTGCGATCTCGTTTGGCATGCTGATCGGCGCATCGGGCGGAGCCATGCGGGTGGTTGAGGCAACCGAACTTCCCCGCTATTTCGGCACCTTGCACATCGGAGCGATCCGGGGGGTTGTGACATCGGTGGGTATCGCCGGCGCTGCCGTCGGACCCCTGGTCTTCTCACTGATTCACGACATCACGGGCGACTACACCGCGGTTTTGGTGGTCAGCATCATCGTGCCCGCAGCGGTGATGATCGCGACTTTCATCGTCCGGCTACCGCAGCACAGCGAACCGGACGTCTCCGGTGAGTCCCATGTGGTGCACAAGGCGTAGGAAAGAGCGCTGGGTAAACCGCGTACAATGGGGATACAACTCAACAGGGGGTGACAGGTTTCGACGGACAGTCGCTCTGCCCGGAGAAGCGTGCCGAGAAGCTCAGGTGATCTCGTTAAACATCCTGGGAAACAAATAACTGCCAAAAAGACGCAGTCTGCAGACGCTTACGCCCTCGCGGCCTAAGCTTTAAATCTGCCGTCAGCCCAATGCGTCCCCGAGTTGGGGCCTGACGTCGTTAGGGGACTCACCAATCGCTCCGGTCACGGGAGCGGGCGGAAAACCAAACAGTGACTGGGCCGCCACCGCGAAGTGCCGTACAAAGCGCGGGGGCTGAGACAGCGACAGCACGGCTACGCACGTAGAAGAACGGAAGGATCCTGCACGGACCCGGGTTCGATTCCCGGCACCTCCACCACAGACGTCATCGGAGCTCCGCTTGGCCTATGCGCCGGCAACGCCGCGGGTTGACTGCTGAGTATGTCGAGTCGGAACAAAGAAGGCGGCCAGCACCAGGACGGCCGCCATCGCCGTGGCAATAAGCCGGAGGTCCATGGTGCTGGCGACCGGGTCTCCCACAGCGCCGAGCACACCGACGATCCAGATGGTCACGCCGGTGACGGCGACCGCGTAGTTGACTCGGCTGAAGGCGACAAAAATGGTGGCCCCGAGCAGGCTGACGAAGAGGAATACTTCGGCACTCGGCGACAGGGCGACGTCGAAAGCCCACATGATGACAAGGCCGACGCATGTTCCGGCCAGTCGGTGGATGACCCGGTCCACGGTGCCGTCGCGGTCCGGCTTGCACATGAAGGCCACCGTCATGGGTAACCAGTAGGGATGCGGAAGTGATGCCGCCTCCGAGATCGCGGTGGCGATGACCATGACGATCGCGAGGCGAACCCCGTGCAGAATAAAAGTCCGATCCCACCCCGATGCCCATCGTTCGATCGTCCACGTTCCCCGGTGTTGGCCGCGAGCAATACCCATCGCCACCGCAGCGACGGTCTGAGCGAAACCGCCTAAACCGATCAAGAGGACCGAAGCTCCTGCGTCCTGGACTGGAACGGGCATTCCGATGTAGATGGTGAACGTCACCAGGGTGAACATGCCACCGAGGGCAGCGCGTGCGCTCTTACTACCGATGGCCCCGCACGCGAATGCAACGGGCGCGGTCAGAGCGATGGCGACGATGGCCCAATCGGAGACGGCATGGCCCACGAAGGTAGCCGCCATCAGCGCCGCGGTGGTCCACAGCATCGTTCGCCACCGCTGGCCGAACGGTTGCCCCGCTTCGCTCACCGCAACGAAAACAGCCCCAATATGCAAGGGGATGGCAAGAGTCCAGTCGCCGTTGACAATGGGGATGGCCGTCACGATGGCGATGACCACTGCGGCCCGCAGGGCATCGGGCCAGTCGGCCTTGGAGAGATCGAATCGAATGAGGCTGGCTAACCTGCCTCGGTAGCTCGACATGACAACTCCCGCGGTCGTGGGCTGTGGCAGCAAGTTTAGGGTTCACCCCATGGAGCCATTACGAATCGGAGTTCTGGGAGCCGCGCGCATCAGCGACAAGGCCATCATCGAACCCGCACGCAACACCGGACATCGATTGGTGGCGGTCGCCGCCCGCGATCGGAACCGAGCCGAGCAATTCGCTCAGAACGGAAACATCGAACGAGTCGTGGACTCCTATCAAGAAGTGATCGACGACCCGGAGGTCGAGGCGATCTACAACCCTCTTCCGAACGGTTTGCATGGGCCGTGGAACCTCCGAGCGATCGCAGCCGGCAAGCACGTCTTGAGTGAAAAACCCTCGGCCAGCAACGCCTCCGAGGCCCGCGACGTTCGAGACGCCGTGAACGCTTCCGGTGTGAAGTTCATGGAGGCATTCCACTACCGGTACCACCCCGTCATGAAGCGGATGCTCGAGTTGGCGAGCTCGGGTGAATTAGGTGACCTTGCGAACATCGACGTTCACATGTCCTTCCCGAACACCGATCCAACCGACCCTCGCTGGGACTTCGACCTCGCTGGAGGGGCGACGATGGACGTGGGTTGTTACGCGATCCACGGGCTCAGAAGCCTGCGCGACCTGGGTGGCGGAGAGCCGTCACTGGTGGCGGCGACGGCTGTCGAGCGTCCCGGCTCCGGTGGTGTGGACGAGCAACTAGAAGCCACCATCAGGTATCCCTCGGGACTCACGGCGCGATTCGAGTCGAGCTTCGTCGTTCCGGAGATGGACTTCACCATGAGAATCACCGGCACCTCAGGTGAGGCGTTCGCCCACAACTTCTGCGTCGCCTCCTTCGATGACCGCATCACGGTCACCGTCGATGGAGTTCAGCGTGTCGAGGAGTTGGGGACGAAGACGAGCTACACCTATCAACTTGAAGCCTTCGCCGATTACCTCCGAAACGGGACACCTATCTTCAGCGACGCGGACGACGCGGTTGTGCAGGCGGAATTCATCGACGCTTGCTACTCCGCCGCCGGACTTCCGCTCCGCCCGACGACGCACCTTTAGTCTGCGCGTATGAACGTCGCCATCGTCGGCGCGACGGGCAGTTGCGGTCGCCAGGTCGCTGCCCAGATGGTCGAGCGTTCCTTGCTGTCCGAAGACGCGAACCTCCACCTCGTGGGTCACGCGGGTGGGGCCCACGAGTCGGAACTGTGGGGATTGCGGGCGGACCTGTACGACGCGTTCGCCGACGCGGCTCCGGCGATTCACGTGGGCACCGATGTCGGCGATACGGGTGCTGACGTTGTCGTCATGATGGCTGGCGCCACGGTTACACGTGAGACCACCGACCGTGCTGCTTTGGCGGCGACGAATCACCGGATCTTCGATGATGTCGCTACCGGTGTTGGGCGAATGACAGGTGACGTCACCGTCGTGGTGCAATCGAACCCCGTCGAACTCGCCGTGCAGTCGTTGGCATCCGTCGTCCCTCGACATCGATTGATCGGCGCCGCGGCCTGGTCTGATTCCCTCCGTTTCCGGCGCGAGCTCGCCGCCGACCTGGGGGTACGTCGGCCCATGGTGTCCGCCCAGATGTGGGGGCAGCACGGGGACCACCTGGTACCGATCTGGTCGGGGATCCATGCCCGCGGGGTAAGCGAGCAGAAGCTGGCCGACATCATCGGGCGGGCGCGCGAAGGACGATCACTTGCGGACTTGAGTAGAGAAATACCCGAGGTTCGATCGCGCGCACTGGAGTTGGTAAATGCTCACGACGTGCACGGAGCCTTCGAGTTCATCCAGGGGCAACCTCCGGACATTCGGGCGGCCGTCAAGCCGTTCTTCACCCACTTCACCGCCGGTCGCACGACAGAGCTCGCCACGGCGCACGCAGTAGTCGACGTCGTGGGCTTTCTCGTGCATGGAGAGCAGGTGGCCATCCCCGCGCAGGTGATCCTCGATGGCGAGTTCGACAACCTTCGAGGACCGTTGGCCGTCCCCGTGTTACTCAGCCCGACCGGGTGGTCGCAGACGGTCAGCACCGAGGTCGCCGACGATGAGCGGGAGGCACTACGTCAAGCGCATCGGGCGATCGAATCAACGCTGCGGACCTAAGCGCCCGAGCCTGCGATGGCGCAGTTTGGCTGGATTGCCTCAGACATCGACGTCTTCGCGGGTTCCCGCAATGGACGCTCCATCGATGAACCAGCCGTCATCTTCGAGAACGAGCCGATAGATCATGATGACTGATGGTGAGCCGTCTACCTCGACCCTCATCAGCACGGTGTCTGTTTCTTGTTGGCACTCAGGGAAAGCGAGTTCCGGGCTGTCGACCAAGAACGGGTAGGTGCCGACGATGATTTCCTGGAACTGTTCAACGCTCACCGAGCTTTGGAACGACTGCGATGCAAAGGATCGGGCCGTCGCGAAGTCACCTGTCGCAAAAGCCTCTTGTTGGCCATCGATTGTTTGACGAGTCGCGTCGAATGTTTCCTGTGTGCATTCAGCGACTTGAACGTCCGGCTGGCTCGGATTCTGGGTTGGTGTCTGCTCGGGTTGCGCTGTCTGCGATGGCGCGGGCTCGTTGGACGGTGATGGGGAAGACGACGGTTCTTGCGTCTGCGCGGGGGTCTGCGCGGGGGTCTGCGTGGGGGTCTGTGCTGGTGTCTGTGTGCTTTCCTGCCCGCCGGTGGTTGAGCCCGTCACGCATGCCGAAAGGAGGGCGGCTGCGAGGAAGGGAAAGACGAAGCGCATAA
>Ga0181588_10000109_pt1 | contig 66771 bp, 50 predicted proteins | sample 071ome_26_FD_148607 | JGI IMG/M metagenome (GOLD analysis project Ga0181588, IMG submission 148607) | Coastal salt marsh microbial communities from the Groves Creek Marsh, Skidaway Island, Georgia - 071409BT metaG (spades assembly) | ecosystem: Environmental > Aquatic > Marine > Intertidal zone...
GCCCGACGCCTTCGGGGAGGAGGTCACTGAAGATCCCGTCGAGCATGTGCCCGCGAACCACGGCCACACCCCGTCGCGGATCCGTGAACTCCGCCCGGTTAGCGGCCTCTCTTCCCAACCGACTGATGAGGGCGCGACGGGTCAGGAGTCCGATGGGTCGCGCTCGGATATCGAACTGCGGGGCCAGGCCATTCCAGAACGTGAAGGGGGTCCCGAGCCAGCCGCGACAGCCGCGTGCGTAGGCGGTCTCGAGGAGCAGATCACGCTGGTAGCGGTCGCGGAGCCACAAGTGCGAGCCCAACCCGTCCGGACCGGGGTTGTCCCCGAGCTCGTCGAGCAACCGGGACGTCATGGTGTCCCAGAGGACCGACGCCGATGGCGCGGTAACGAGGGTTACCGGCATAGGACAACCAGATCGCCTTCAGCGACGTGCATGAACCTCCCTCAAAGCCAAGTCATCACCGGCCCACGCGCACAGCCGAACACCGCCTCGGCAGGAACCCGCAGGACGAGCGAGCGGACACACGCGATGGACCACACGGCAACGGCCACCGCGCCGCCTCGCATGCAACAAAATGCAAACCCAGCATCAAACAAACATCAAACTGAGCACCTGGCCGCCTGAAACGGCTGGACGAGAGCCAGATCTCCCCGCTTTCTTGTGCGCCGCCGGAGCCTTCTGACATGCGACGATCCCGCCCGTTCGTCGACCATGTGTGGCGGCGCACCCCAGAGGCCTGCCCCGCGAAGACGTCGAGGTGATGTTATGGCCGCAGTCCGACGCACACGCGCGGAGACACTCCTTCGGGCAGGCCCACGCGACCCTTCGCAAACGGCTCGGCATCGACCCGATGAACGCAGGTGATCAGGTCAACAGCGACGTGGAGGTGTGCACAGTGGAGCTGGTGCGAGGCACAGTCTGGCAAAGAGGCCCCTCAGGTCGTCTCCGTTGATTCGGAGTCGTCCAGAAGCACGGCGCCACCCCGTTCCAACGCGCGCAGGTCGTCGGCGTAGTGCCGCTCGAAGCAGCCGGGACAAACCCCGTGAGACAAGGTCGACCCCGTCCGGCGGCTGACGTAGTGCTCAACCCTCGTCCACTGATCCTTGCCCTCCCTGATCGACTTGCAGTGCGCACAGATGGGCACGTGTTCCTGCATCAGAGTCACCAGAGCACCCGACTCGTCGGTCGCGCGCCGGGTGAAGGCCAGCACGACCGCGAACCCGATGAGCGACTGGAGCACGGTGGCCGTCGTGTACCCGGTGGCGCCGAACTGGAATTGCACGACGCCCTGCAGAGGGAAGGTGAGCTGAAGCAGCCCGAAGGCCATGAGGGCGAATCCTCCGAGCAGCATCTCAGGCGACCCTTTCGGCTCGGCCATCAGGAAGAGCCAGCCAGCCCATACCAGGGAACCCGAAAAGACCGCGTAAACCGCGAGTCCATCGACGCCGAAGGGATCGAGCTGAAACGGCAGCAGCAGGTCTGCCAGCGCCCATACCGCCGCGACGGCGACGAGCCACACCCCGGTTCGTGGAAGTGGACGCCCGGTCAGGGCCTGGGAACCCCACAGAATGAAGCCGGACCGCAAGAGAACGAGCAGTGGAAGGACCAGTTCGCTCGGCAAAAGGGTGACCTGATCGAGCGCGAGCGCATAGCCGTAGCGGACGACCCACAGGCTCCAGGCGACCGCCCAGATGAGCAGGTACTGCTCGCGATAGGCGAAATAGAGCCAGCCGCAAACCAGCATGACGGTGATCGCGCTCGCCAGCGACGGAATTACGGGGGAAATCAGCATGTCGCCCTCTCTGAAGCCCGAACGGCTGGTCTGCATCGGAGCATGGCGACCACACCCACCATCGCGTCATCCGATTCAATATTCGGGTTGCGACCGTGGAATGACAGTCCGTTGTACCCGTAACCCGACCAGGAGACATCAAACTGAGCACCTGGCCGCCTGAAACGGCTGGACGAGAGTCAGATTTTTCCGCATTCTGTGCGCCACTGGAGCCTTCTGACATGCGACGATCCCGCCCGTTCGTCGACCGCTACGCCAGGAGAAAGCACCATAGCCGAGATCACCTCTGCTCCGCTTCGTATCGAGCTGATCGGTCCGTTTCGCGTCCTGGACGCGCACGGAGATGCCATTGAGCTCCCTCGAGGCAAGCCTACGGCCCTGCTCGCATGTGTGGCTGCGCACCCCAGAGGCCTGCCCCGCGAAGACGTCGAGGCGATGTTCTGGCCACAATCCGACGCACACGCGCGGAGACATTCGTTCCGGCAGGCCCACTCGACCCTTCGCAAACGGCTCGGCATCGACCCGATGAACGTGGGTGAGCGGGTCGAGATCGACGTGGACGTGTGCTCCCTGGACCTCGACGTTCTCCATCGCCCGGCCGGAGAGGTTACGCTGGACGACATCGAGGCCGTCGTGCGGGGGCTGCCGTATGCCGGCCTCCCACCGGTCGAATCCACGGGATTCCAGCGCTGGCGGGACCATGCCGTCCTCGAAGCACATCAGCGACTCGGCGTCCTGATCGAGGATCACGCGCGCCGCTGTCTCGACGACGAAGACGAAGCATCGTCCACCCGGTGGATCGCAGCCGGTGTGCGGGCCGGCCTGACGGAGGCCTCCCTCCGGCTGGCGGTGTGGGGCACGCGGATCATCGGAATACCGTGGGCCTCCGCACGGTTGGGTACCGACGGTCTGTGCCGGGCGACGGCCGGTCATCCGAAGGACCATTTGACCGTCGTACTGGTCGTGGAGGATCAACCCGGCTGGGTGGAGTCCACGATCGCGCACTGTGCGTCGACCCCGGACCATCCGGTACGCCAGAGCGTCATCTCGCTCTCGGCTGGAGTCGGACCAAACCTTCCACGAGCACTCATCCGGACGCTGATCGCTCTACCGGGTGGGGCAGCCGTGACCGATCGTACGTCCGATTACGCGAACGCGGCCCCGGCCCAGAAACTCGAGTCCGAGCTCGAGCAACGGGACGCCGTCCGCGCGCTGGCCGATGCGTTCGAGGCCGTGCTGCACGAGCAGCCCATCATCCTGACGCTTCCCGTGAACGGGCTGGCATCGACGAGCGCCAGCCTGCTGGCCCGCGCGATCTCGCTGTGCACGGAGGGAGGCCTGACCCTCGTCCTCACCGGCGAGAGTGAGAGACAGTTCGAGACCGCTGAGACTCGCTCCCTGTTGAATCTCGGCCACGCACTGCGTTGCGTCCGGCAAGACGCGCGCGTGATGCCGGAGCAAAGCCCCACGCCTCCCGCGCGAGAGCGCGTACCGAGGAGCTCGGGACGGGTACGTGCGGCGGTCGCAGCCGTTCTGGCACTCGTCGCGATCGTGAGCTGGGCGGTGTGGCCCGCGGAGGCCACGGTCTCGACGGCGTACGATGTCATCTTCTGCTCCGATCGCTCCGGTGCGCCACAGTACTTCCGCTGGTCCTCACACAGCGGAGTCACGGAACGGGTCACGGCCGATACCGCGGTCGCGACGTACAGCGTACCCAACACACTGCGGTGTCGTCCGTACATAGGCATGGGCGCAGACCCGGACTCGATCGTGCTTGCCTCACGTTCGGGAGAGGACATTCGGTGGTCGGCCTACGACGCCCGATTCGGTCGCGGCGACGCGGTCGGACGAGTCCTTCTGAGCGGTCTCGAGGATCCCGGGATGCTTGTGGAGTCGATCCCGAACGTGGTGGTCTTCCCTGACGGAACGGGCGGCTGGTTGCTCGTTCGGTTCTCGGCCCCGTCCCGGCCCGAACGCCGTTCGATCAACCCAGCAACTGCCCCGTCGGACAACGAAGGTCCGTGGTTCCTGATGGAGCTCCGGGACGCGTCAGGCAATGCGGATCTCTTTCGGGCCTACGTGGAAACCGGGCAACTCGAGCGACTGACCGATAGCCCACTCGATGAGGTGCACGGGACCCTGAGACGTGACTCGCTTCTCTTCTCCCGGGGCCGAACCGGTGACGACGAAGACGGCTCGCTCGATCTGTATCTTCTCCATCGGGCGACCGGTGTCGAAGAGAGGCTGACAGACAACGACTGGAACGATTATGAGGTCCGGTGGTCCGCCGACGGCCGGCACATCTGCTGGCAATCGGAGCGGTTGGGACACTATCAGTCGGAGATCATGGTCATGGATCTCAGAACGCGTCGCGAGTGGAACCTCAGTGATGAAGCAGGTCGTGACTATGGCTGCCGCTTCACCCCGGATGGCTCGAATGTCGTGTATCACACCCTGCGCACAGGCGACGTGGAGCTCATGATCGAGCCGGTGCGCGGCGGGCAGGTGGTGAACATCTCAGCACATCCCATGTCGGATCAGCTGACGGGGTTCGTTCGACGGTAAGGGCGGCATCGGAGCGGGCCGGCCGCTACGAGCGAGCTCACGCTCGACGTCGTAGCGGCCGGCCCGATGCCGTGTCAGGCTGGAACGGGGTCAGCTACTGCCCCGTGGCCAGCCCCCGCACTACGTCCGCAAGCATCCGGACCTTCTCGCCGTCACGTGACTGCCCCGCTGCATCACTGATCTGCGACGCCAGTGCGTTGAGAGCCGACGCGCGGGCCGAACCCGACACCTGCTCCGCACCCGCGAGTGCAGCCCGGACCTCGGTCACCCAACCCGACGATACGGCCCGATGCCGCTCGAGCTGATCGACGTACGCACGGGCCAGTGCAAACGTGTTCGGCCAGACGATCTCGGGCTGACCCTGCGAGTTCAGCTGCTCGAAGCGTACGGTGTTCGACGCATCGATCTCGTTCTGGGTCATGACCGGGCTCGGGGTGAGCTCGAAGATGTCGAGACCGCGTGAGATCTCGGAGCTGTACAGGTATCCGTTGTACCAGTAGACCGACCAGCTCCCACCGGAGCCCATCCGCTCCGCGTCCGACGGACCGCGGTCGTGGAAGGCGATCTCGACCGGGTTGGTCGGGTCGGTCCAGTCGAGGAGGGAGATCCCGCCCTGGTACCAGGACTGCGCCATGATCGTGCGGCCAGGCACGGGAATCAGCGACCCGTTGTGCGCCACGCAGTTCTCGAGTGTGGTCTGCGGCGCGGACATCTTGTAGTAGCTCTGGAACTCCATGTCTTCACCGTCGATGGTGAAGATCGCGTTGGCGCCCCACTCGTACGGATCGGATGCGCGGCACTTCGGCGCACCGCCACCGCCCCACTCATCCGTGAAGAGAATGGCACTCCCGTCGTTGTTGAATGTTGCGGAGTGCCAGTACGAGAAGTTCGAGTCCGCCACAGCCGACAGCCGGACCGGATCGACGGGATCGCTGATGTCGAGCAGCAGGCCGTACCCTTCGCACGCTCCACCCGCCAGACCGATCGCCGGGTAAACGGTGATGTCGTGACACTGGGTGGGACCCATCTCCTCACGGCCATCGCCACCACCCATCATCCGCTCCAGCAGCGTCGGGATGTATTCACGAAGCGCCGCGCTGTCTGCCGCCGTGACGGTCGTGCCACCCCGCGCTTCGGCGATGCTGTCGAGCAGCGGAGCCGTGAACCGCGGCGGCAGCACGATCGCCTGACCCATCATATCGGCGACGAACTCCCCGCGATCCCGCGCAGCCTGGACGGCGGCGAGGTCGTCCGGTGCCAGGCCGTGCGTCGGCGGAGCCACGAGATCTTCGAAGATGCGCGGTGAGCTCACGATCGCAGCCGACGTCGGGTCGGCGAGCGGAACGCGAATCACCTCGATCCGGAAGAGGGCCGAGTTCGGATCGTCGTCCGGGAGCAGACCGGAGCACCCCGGCAGCTCTTCGGCCGGGCGCACAGGCGCCGACCCCGAGACGTAGATGTAGACATTCTCGGTGTCGTTGGGGTCTTCGAGCACCGTGTGCGTGTGAGAGCCACGGCATGTCTGGACGTTGTGCAGATACCGGGGGTTCCGGATGTCGCTGATGTCGAAGATCCGGATTCCGCGCAGCCGCTCCTGGCTGATCGCGTCCGCGATGCCGCCCGCGCCACAGTCGAGCCGTCCGGTCATCCCCTCGCCGGAGACGAAGAGCAGGTCACCGTACACCGAGACGTCACTCTGCGAGGCGGGACATACGTAGGTGATCACCGTGGTCGGAGACGTCGGATCGGTGACGTCCCAGATCTGCACCCCATCGTAATTGCCCTGGATGGCGTAGTTGTCCTTGAATGCCAGATCGGAGTTCGTGCGACCTACGAAGGGATCGGGCGGCGGCGTCTTCGAGACGACGCTCAGATTCCAGACGGCTTCCTCGGCGTCGAAGAGACCCGCCCCGAGTCCGACCCGCGGATCGGGCGTCGGCGGCGTCACGCTGAGCGGCGTCATCGGCATGGTCGGCGCGATGCTCGACGTCATCCCGGTCGGCGCAGTCGACGGAGCGGCGCAGCTGGCGACGACGGCCAGTCCGACGACCGCGGCCAGAGCGCGAAGCCCGTGCGAACGCCCGGACGGTGAGTTGTGGTGGTCTGCCTTCATGGGTTCTCTACCTCGAGGAGGTGGATGGTGCGGTTAGCGGTTCTCGTGGGACGGCATCGCATCGAGCATGCGCTGCATGCGGGCGACCTCCGTCCGCTGATCGACCTGGATGTCCGACGCCAGCTTGAAGACGAGGTCGTCCTGAGCCGCGCCGTCGGTTGCGAACAGCACGTCGACCATGTCGACCGCGCCGTTGTGGTGCTGGATCATGTACGTCAGGAAGAGCCGGTCGTACTCCTGGCCGTGCGCGGCCGCCAGCTCGTCGAGCTGCTCCGACGTAAGCATGCCGCTCATGTGCATGTGACCGCCCACCATGTGCCCGGATTCAGCGACTTCAGGGACCGGGCGGCCACGATCACGGAGCCAGCGCTGCATGACGGAGATCTCGTCCGTCTGCGCGTTGATGATGCGACCCGTGAGCGTCTGGATCGACTCGCTGGCACCGTTCCCTGGCGCCAGCCGAGACATGACGAGTGCCTGAGCGTGGTGGTGGATCATGCCCGTCATGAACCGGGCATCCGCCTCATGGACCGTCAGAAACGCACTGTCGGTGCGCGCCCGGTAGAGCGCCTCGAGGCGCGACAGGTCCGCGTCGGACGGGCCAGCTGCCACCTCGTTCGTGACGGCACCCGAGCTCGCACAACCCGCCACAACGAACGGTACGAGCAGCCCCAGGACCGACGAGCGGACGCGGGTTCGTGTCAGGGAGGTGGGCATACTGCGCCGGAGAACTGGATCACGCGGTCCGTCGGGTGACGGACTCAGCGAGGAATATAAGCTCTACGACACCACAATGGTTTCCGATTCAGGCAGGCAGAGACTGCCCTCCTGTACTCGGTATTCGGTCCCCGCGACGACCTCGAACGTTCCGAACGAACCACCAACGGCCGGACAGTCCGCACCGAGCCCCACGAGCGCACCCATGTACCCGAGCAGCTCGGCGGCCTCACCCGCCGTCACGGCCTCCGCATGGTAGAGAACCTTGATCGTGGCCTTCCACTCGGGCCACGAACTCAGGCCATCCGCCGCAGTTCGCGGAGACTCTTCGGAGTGTAGCTCAATGCACTCTTCACCCTCCGTCGTAGGCAGAACCACGAGCCCTCTCGGTAAGGGGTCCATGAAGCGCTCCAGATGACGCAGGCCACCGTGAACCGCCCGGGGCGAGACCGACAACCGGGGCGCCACGAACGCATTGGTTCCGACGACATCGAAGTGAGCCACCCTCAAGTCATCGAGCGAGGGGGCCTCGATCGCCTTCGCCGGCGTCGAGTGCTCAGGCTGTGAGACGTCTGCTGCGAGCATGCTAGGAGAGATCCCCTGTGCGGTGGTTTCGTTCGATGACAGCACGCCGAAGCGTTAAACCACCCAGCGCCAGCAGACCGCTGAAGAGCAGCGACGGGAGACTCGGGCCGGGTACCGCGATCGCCCGATGCTGAGCCTCGATCTCGTCGAGCAGAAACGTGTCACCACCCCCGCCGGAGAACGCGATCTCGACTTTCGTGAGGTAGTTCTCGGGGTCGTCGTCGGGATCCTCCGTGAACTCTCCTACGGTCCAATCCTGGTTTCCGGGCTCCGTCCACAAGTCCAGTGCCGTCGTTCGCTGCCCGAATCCGCCGAAGACGGTCACGTCAGCCGTGGAGTGCCACCAGGAACACGATTCGTGCGCAACGTCGCGCGCCAGCGAGAACTCGAAATACCACACCGGGTTCAGGAACGTCATCACCAGACTGGACGACGGTCCCACCGGGCCACTCAGCGCATTCGGATTGGAGAAGAAGCTGAGACCCGACGGCCCCGGACCGACCTGCGCCTCCCCGGAAGCGACACCGTCGACGAAGAATTCGAACAGGACGTTCTGAACCGTGAGGCCGTGTACGGACTGACCGACCGAAAACGGCGAGTCATCGAAATTGATGTGCGTTGACGTCGACAGCTGTGCTACAACCGGAGACGCGACGCCGAGCAGCGCGCACAGCGCGCCACCGAAGGTCGTACGGAGTTTCATGGTGGGTCTGATCCTGGGGGGGAGACCCCTGTCAGTGGCAAAGCACGTGCGGCCACCGCGAGCAGGCCACCAGGGCCTCATCCAGCTCCTGCTAACCGGGATCCCCGCAACGACTTGACCGAGACCCACCCTCCGCTCGGAGGAAGGCCGTCATCGCTCGGCGCCCCGAAGGCGGTCTGGCAACCCGCGACACATCGTGCAGACCGGAAGGGTCTCCGCCTGAGAATCACGGCCCCGAATCACGCGCCCGGCCCCGAATCACGCGCCCGGCGCCAACCCGCGAAGGCGTCTAGCGGGTCCTGGGCTCGAAGTCGGCCGCGAGCCAGAGGGGCCCGCTCTCGTAGTACGTGCCGTCGCTGACCACGGCGGAGACACTGCGGAGGTTGCGAATGTCGACGAGCGGATTGCGGTCGAGGATCGCGATGTCGGCCTCTTTGCCGACCTCGAGTGACCCGGTCTCCGCGTCCATGCCCATCACCCGGGCGGGTACGATGGTCGCGCTCCTGAGAGCATCGAGCGGAGAAAGGCCCGCCAGGTCGTGATACGCCTCGATCTCCAGATACAGGTTGAAGAGCGGCACGCCGTTGTCGGTGCCGGCGACGATCGGCACTCCCGCTCGATGAAATGCGCCGAGGACATCCATGGCGACCCGGATGTCCTCGGCCATCTGCTCCGCACGTGTGGTGTCGACCCCGGAGAGGAACCGCTTGCCCTCCCAGAGCTCGTACGCGATCCGCCCGACGTCCGGCTCGACCGTTTCGAGTGGCGTGCCGCGCGGAAGATTTCTGAGGATGTCGAGGGAGATCGTGGGATCCAGCGCGACGCCGTGCTCCACGAGGAACGACGCGGCCCGCTCGATCCGGGCAGCGTCGATATCGCGATCGAAGAGGTAGAGTGGGCCGAGATCCGCGACCGTTTCTTCCGGGAAGAGCACAGACAGGAAGAGGCCACGGTGGTTCAGCTGGTCCATACCGAGCTCCACCGCGTCGACGGTGTTGCCGACTGCCCGCGGCACGTGGCCCGACACCGTCATCCCACGACGGTGCGCCTCCTCGGTGAGCACACGAAGCACATCCGGCTCGATCGCCGTGTAGATCTTCACCTGTACGTAGCCTTCGTCGTGGTAGCGGGCTACGACCTCCCGCGCCTCCTCGACGGAGCGGGCCCGGATCACGCCGTTGCCGGTAATGCCCTCACCGTCGGTCATCCCGGCGAGCAGCACCTTCGGACCCATCGCCCGACCCTCGTCGATGGCGTCGCGAAAGGCGGTCGCAAACTCGAGTTCATTGCCGAGGTCGCGGATGGTGGTGACACCTCCGGCAAGGTAGGTCGGTCCCCACTGCACCTGGTTCGCGTGCGCGTGCATGTCCCACAATCCAGGAATCAACGTCTTGCCCGTCACATCGATGACGTCGGCACCCGACGGGACCTCGACGTCCGCTCGCGAGCCGATCTCCCGAATCCGGCCAGCTTCGAGCAGAACCGTCATGTCGGTGCGGGTCTCGTCGCTCAGGCCGTCGACCACGTCCCCACCCACGAGCGCGGTCACCTCAGCCGCGTCGTCTCGGAGCGCCTCCGTATACTCCGCGAGCGTCCGCATCTGCTCGGCCACGTGCCCGGCAATGAAATGCGGCAGCGCCTCCTCGTAGCCGCTTCGGATCGCCTCCCTGAACTGAGTGTTCGCGTAGACCAGCGCCACCAGGTCGTCGGCCTCGTTGAGCCAGACGGTGCGGAAGCCCCAGTTGATGCCCTCCACGACGTAGCGCTCGAGCCGGACGTCCTCCCCTCCGATCTCGAAGACGTCGGTTCCCCGGTGCGTCATCACCACTTCACCGCGCGGTAGCGTGGGAGATGCATCGAGCCCGCGCGCGAGGTGCCGATGGTACAGCATCGCTTCGACCGCGGCCGGGACATTCCCATGCACGGGAAAGAAGTCCGGCAATGCATCGACGGAGACGACGTCGAAGTGCTTCTCACGGACGTCCACGCGCTCGGGCGTCGCGATGACCTCGAGCACGTTGGTCGTGTCCGTCTCCGAGATCCGGCGGCTCTGATAGAGCGACACGGACAGGTCCGGGCCGAGCCTGAGCTCGGTCTGTACGCCGGTGATCCGACCTCGCTCGTTCTCGCCCTGCAGCGAGCGCACCACGATCGCGTCGCCCTCCGAGCGGATGCTGAACGTTTCCTCCCCGATCAGAGACTGTCGGCGATACATGAGGAACGTCCCCTCCTCATCGACGCCGTCCCACACCCTGGCATCGGACACGCAGCCAGACAGGGCGACGAAGAGGACCAGACAGCTTCGGGTGCGGGTGCTTCTCTTCGGCATTGGACTCATGCGCCCATCGTAGGGGCCTGCGCGGCCGTCGCAAATAGGAGCTGGGGTGCCCGGGGTGACCCCACGAATTCTTGCGCAGGCTCGGGGAGCCCACTCCCGTGCAAATCCATGAACCCGTGCCGGATCAACCCATGCCACCCTTCATGAAGAAAGCCCTCAAGGTCGTTGCAGCCGTGCTGCTCCTGCTCGTCATCCTGGGAGGCGCATTCTATACCTGGGCGTCCGTCGCGAGCGGGAACCTGCTGGACCGCTCGTTTGCCAGCCACGATGAGGCCTTCCCGATCCCCTTCCCGCTCGCCGGCGAGGAGATCGAAGAGCGTGGCCTGACCCCCGAGGAGGCCGAGGCCGAGGCGGTCGCACTGGCGATGGAGCGGGGACAACACCTGCTGGAATCCCGTTATGCATGCTCCGACTGCCACGGAGAGAACTTCGGTGGAGGCGTCATGATCGACGCCTTTCCCATCGGGACGCTCCTCGGGCCGAACATCACGACGGGCATGGGGAGTCGCACGGTCGAGTACACCTCCACCGACTGGGATCGGATCGTGCGCCACGGTGTTCTGCCCGACGGCCGGCCCGCCGCCATGCCGTCGATCGATTTCCAGAGCATGTCCGATCAGGAACTCTCGGATATCGTGACGTACATCCAGAACCAGCCTCCCGTGGAGGGAGACACTCAGCGGCCGGTGCTGGGACCGCTCGGGAAGGTGCTCATCGCAACGGGGCAGATTCCTCTGTCGGCCGATGTGCTCGCCGAGCGGACCGACCACGTGGCCCTGCCCCCGGCGACCGAAGTGTCGCTCGACTTCGGAGCCCACCTCGCGACTCCGTGCGTCGGGTGCCACGGTCCGGCCCTGTCAGGGGGACCGATTCCCGGTGGGGACCCGGCGTGGGTCGCGGCACGTAACCTGACACCGGCCGAGGACGGTATGGCCGGATGGACCTTTGCCGACTTCGAGGCGGCGATGCGGGACGGCGCGCGACCGGACGGGACGTCACTCCAGCTTCCGATGACGCTCGTGCTTCCGTACACGTCGAAGCTCACCGATGTCGAAATGGAAGCTCTGTGGATGTACCTGTCGTCGCTCGACCCGCTGCCGACGGGGGCGATGTAGGGCTCCGGCACTCCTCCACACTGAGGGTGGCCTGACCGAGCGGCCTGTCAGAGCTCCAGAACGCGCAGATTCCGCCAGCGCACCTTGATGCCGCCCCCGTCATGGATCTGCAGCGCAATGTGCCCCTGCCCTTCGCCGATCAGCTCATCGGTGAGGTCGATCATCTGCGTGCCGTTGATCCAGGTCGTGACCTGACCGCCGACCACCCGGAGCTTCATCGTATTCCACTCACCCATGCGCAACGCGGAATCGAGCTCGGGCTCGGGCTGGATGAGCCAGCCCCGACCGTACGACTCGTAAATGCCGCCGGAATAGAGGCCCGGCGGTGCGACCTCAGCCTGCCAGCCGCTGATGCGGACGCCCTCGATGGTCGAGCGGAAGAAGACGCCCGAATTCCCGTCGGCCTCCTGCTTGAACTCCAGTGTGAGCTCGAAATCGTCGTACGTGCGATCCGTGCGCAGGTATCCGTACTGGGCGTCCGGACCGCTCTCACACACGAGCTCGCCGCCCTCGACGTACCAGAGCTCCGTCCCGTGAATGGTCCAGCCGTCGAGGTCTTCGCCATTGAAGATCTGGCGGGTCTCCTGCCCGACGACGGGTGAGGCGGCGCCGATCACGGCCGTCACCAGCATCACCGTAGCCCCCTTCGAGAGGCGCCCGCAGACGCTAACCATCACCAAGCCGCCGGATCTTCATGTTGCGGTACCATACCGGTGTGCCGTGGTCCTGGAGCCCGATCGAACCGGACGGTGCCCGCGCGAAGTGCTCTTCCACGGAGAACTTGCTCGCTGCGACCCAGCCCTCCCACTCGGGGGAATACAGGTCGTACTCCACGGCGAGGGCACCGTTGAGCCAATGCTCGACATGGTCGCCCTCCACCACGATCCGACCCGAGTTCCACTCGCCGACCGGGTTCACGATCCGTGACTCCGCGGCTTGCAGGTCGTAGTTCTCCGCCGTGCGGTGCGTTCGCGGGTCCCAGTCCTCCGACTCCGGATACGCCGGATCGTCGAGGACCTGGTATTCAGCTGAGACCTGCCACAGACCCTTGCCGTCGACTTCCTTCACGCGGTAGAAGACGCCGCTGTTTCCGCTCGGCCCGACCTTGAAATCGAAGACGAGCTCGAAGTCGGTGTACTCTTCGACGGTGACGACGTCCCCCCCGTCCATGTTGCCGCCTTCGGTCTGGAGCATCATCTCACCGTCGCGAGCGACCCATGTTTCCGGAAGGTCGTCCCGACCGTAGCCACGCCACGCGTCGAGTGACTGCCCGTCGAACAGAAGGGCCCAGCCAGCCGCCTCTTCCTCGACGGTCAGGGTGTTGTGAGCCACCGCCTCGGCCGCGACTTGGCCGGACATATCACCGGTCACGGGCGCGTCGTCCTCCCCGGCCGCACATCCGACGAGAAACGCGAGGGACAGCAGCCCGCCAGTGACACGAAGTGAATACGATCTCATCAGAGCACCTCCATCGCATCGGGATCCCACGCGACCACCTTTTCGTCGAAGTAGGAGTCGTTGCAGGCGAGGGCCGGCGCGGCTGCCCGCAGTCCGAAGGTCGCGTCCTCTTCCACCGGCGTCCCTTCTCGGACCCCGTTGAAGAAGTTCATGAAGTGGTCGAAGTGGGCACCCCAGTACCCGTCCTCGGCCACGTAGACCGACTCGGCCGGCGGAAGCATCTCCTTGCGGGCCTCGAGCCCCTGCCCCGCCTCGTCCGCCTTCATCTGATTGAAGACGTCCGTCGCACCGACGGACTTGTTGCGCCGCAGCACGACCTCGGTCCACGTGACGTCCATCGCGCCCTCGTTCCCGACGAGGCGCAGGAACGTCGTGCCGGACGTGCCGTCCACGAAATTCACGCGGAGAGAGAGGTTGAAGGCCGGGTGCGCCTCCGTCTCCGGATAGTCGAACATCCCGAGAAGCACGTCAGGGACTTCGCGTCCGTCCTTCCAGTATCGAAGCCCACCCTGGGCCATGATCTTCCGCGGCCCCCTCGAGGACGTCACGAAGTGCAGGCTCGAGAAGAGGTGCACGAACAGGTCGCCGGAGACACCGGTGCCGTAGTCCCGGTAGTTGCGCCACCGGAAGATCCGCAGCGGGTCGAACGGTCGGGAGGGGGCGTCGCCGAGGAACATGTCCCAGTCGACCGTCTCCTCGGAGCCGTCCTCCGGAATCGCGTACTGCCACGCCCCGATGGGGTCGTTTCGCGCCCAGAATCCTTCCGCGTAGTTCAGCTGCCCGATCGCACCCTCCTCCAGGAGTTGCTTCGCCTTCTCGTTGCCGAGCGAGGACATGCCCTGGCTGCCGACCTGGTACGTCTTGCCCGACTCGCGCTCGGCGCGAATCACGTCCGCCCCCTGCGCGATCTGATGGACCATCGGCTTCTCGCAGTAGACGCTGATCCCCGCCTCCAGGGCGTCGACCGAGATACGGTGGTGCCAGTGATCGGGCGTACCGCAGATGACCGCGTCGATATCGTCGCGGGCCAGAATTTCGCGGTAGTCTCTCGTCGTGAAGAGGTCTGATCCGTACTCCGCGCGGGCCGCGTCGAGTCGACCACCGTACACGTCGGCTGCGGCGACGAGCTTCACGCCGGGCACTCGGAGCGCGGTCGACACGTCGGCCATGCCCATCCCACCCGCACCGATCACCGCCAGGTTGACCTGATCGTTCGGTGATCGGTACTGCCGTGCCATCCGCTCCGCCACGTGGCGCCGGTCATCGGCCGCGAGCAGGTGCGGGGTCGCACCGGCGGCGAGGGCGGCAGCGCCCAGGTTTCCGAGGAACGAGCGCCGGGATGTGGGCTTTCTTGGATCGGTCATGAACTCTCCAGAGCGTATGGTCCGCGAAGAATGCAGGGCAGCCATGGGCACCGCCAGACAAGCGCGTCGCGGGACCCGCGTGTCACGACTTCGGAGGCTGAGGCGTATTCAATCGTGAAGCGAGGGATGAAGCGGGGAGTGTTACATGGGAATGAAGACGATGCTGACATCGCTGGTCGTGATGGGGAGCGCGCTCGCGTGCGGCTTCGGCGCGACCGAGCCGGACGTGCAGGAGGATATCGTGGGGGTCTGGGTCTGGGTCTCCTCGACCGGCGGGATCGCCGGTACGACGCGCACGCCGGCCACCGAAGGCTTCACGCAGACGCTGCGGATCGCCGCCGACGGAGAGGTGGAGCTCTTTCGTGACGGCGTCAGTGAGGTGCGGACGTCCTACACCTTCTTCGTGGGGCCCGAGGGGAGCTCGACGCACCTCGCGTTCGCCGAGCCGCTCTTTGACTTCGACTCGGCGATCGTCGGCGTCACGCCGGGCGACACGCTCGTACTGATCGACCCGTGTTGTGACGGGTTCGAGCGGAGGTGGGTGCGGTAGGGGGCTCGAGGCTTCACCGCCCCCGGTAAATCCCCGCCAGATCCCACCGCCGGATGTGGTCCTCGATGAGATCCCCCATCCGCTCGTTCACCCGCTCGAAGTACTCGGCGGCATCGTCCGGATCGAAGTCCGGATACCCCTGCCCCGCCTGATACAGGACGATCGAGGACGGGAAGGGATAGGCGTTGATCCCGGCCATGCGGGCCTCGGCCATGTCGGCGGAGTAACGCTCCGGGTGCACGTGCTCGGGCGCGATGGCCTGGATGTACGCCGACTCGTTGTTCCCCGCGTGACCGCCGTCCTCGCCGAACACCTCGAACGTGATGTCGCTGGTCGCCGACCACCAGTTCGAAACCAGCGTTCTCACCCGATGCTCCTGAGAGACCCGTTCCGCCACGCGACTCAGCACGGCCGTCTGCCCTCCTCCGTGGCCGTTGATCACGATGATGTTCAGGAACCCGTTGAAGGCGAGCCCGGCGAAGATCTCTTCGACGAACGCCTCGTACGTCGCCTCGGAGATCGAGAGGTTGCCAGGAAACGCAGCGAAGCTGCCGGTGAAGCCGTAATTCAGGGTGGGCGCGACGAGTGCATTCAGTCGCGGCGCGAGCTCGGCGGCCATCGCCTGCGGCGCGAGGTTGTCCGAGCCGTTGGGCAGTACGCCGTGCGGTTCCAGGGTGCCCGTCGGGACCAGCACGGTTTCGATGTCACCCCGCTCCATGATCTCCGCGAACTCCTGCCAACCCAGAAGATTCAACTGACGGGTCGTCGGCTCCTGTGCCTCCACAGCAAGCGGCGAAGCGGCGATCAGCAGCGCCGGGATCAGGCGAAAGAAGGACATACGTCGTGTCTCCGATGGGGATGATGCGAAAGAAGCGGCACGGCCGCGGCTCTAGCTGCCGCCTGCACCCTTGAGCTGGACCACGATCACCTCGATGGGCTCGTTACCCTCGTTCACGTCGCCATGCAGTTCACCCGGAGGGTCGGCTTCGAGCCAGTACGCCGAGCCCGTCTCCCACGTCATGGCGTGCGAATCCCCGGCGTCGTTCGTGACCGTGAGCGTGCCGCCCTTGAGCGCGATGATCGCCCTCGGGTTGTCATGGCGATGCATCTCGAGCGGCTGGTTCGGCACGATGATGCTCTTCCACACCTGGACGTGCTCGTTCTCGAACTGAGGGACGCGTCGGGTCTCCTCGGTCATGCTGAGCCCCTCGACGGCGACTACGTCCGCAGACGCCGCGTCGGCGGCAGGCGCGGTGTCGGCGGCGGGGGCGCACGCAGTGGCCAGGGTCGCAAACAGGACGGCGAAGGTCGCTGCAGACTTCGTCATGAGGGCTCCGGGGTGTGCGGGAAGAGCTGAGAACGTAGGTGGAGCACGGGGTGACGCGCATCCTGACTCGCGACGGAGCGGCCACTCACCGCCCGAGTCTCTCTGATACTCGGGACCACGACCTGTGGGGTCGCGAGCGCGCGGTGATCGACCCACGTTTCCCTGACGCCTTCGAACGCCGGACCGTCCGAGCCATCAGCCCCGACATGAACCACGCACCACGACCCGATTCGACCCGGGGCCACCCCGTATGGACGCTCGGGTTGCTGCCCCTTTTCATCCTTGCCTCCTCCTGCAGCCAGCCCGCGCCTCCCGCCCCCGCACAACCCAACATCGTCCTCATTTATGCCGACGACCTCGGGTGGCGGGACCTCGGCGTGCAGGGCAGCCGCTACTATGAGACGCCGAACATCGATCGGCTGGCAGCAGAGGGGATGCGCTTCACCGACGCGTACGCGAACGCGCCGAACTGCGCCCCGAGCCGGGCGGCTCTGTTGTCGGGACAGTACGCGCCCCGAACGGGCGTCTACACGGTGGGCACCGCGGAGCGCGGACCGGTCGAGGCGCGGGCGCTCCTCCCGGTCGAGAACGAGACGACCCTCGGGCTCGACGTCGTGACGATCGCGGAAGTGCTCTCCGACGCTGGTTACGCGACGGGTCATGCGGGAAAATGGCACCTGGGTGGCGAGGGTTTCCTCCCGGAGGACCAGGGATTCTCCTGGTCGATCGCGGGCAACGAGGCCGGTGCGCCCCCGGACTACTTCTACCCCTACGCGCGCGGGGATCGGCGCGTCCCGGGACTCGAGGACGGCACGGAGGGTGAATACCTGCCGGAACGTCTCGTCGAGGAAAGCATCGGCTTCATCGATCGGGCTCAGGACGGGCCGTTCTTCCTCTACCTCTCGCACTACACCGTGCACACCCCGATTCAGGCGAGGGAGGAGATCGCGGATCGCTACCGTGCGAAGCCGCCAGCCGACGGCCACGAGGACCCGACGTACGCCGCGATGATCGAAAGTCTCGATCAGGGTGTCGGGCGCATTCTCGACGCGCTCGAGGAGCGCGGCCTATCCGAAAACACGGTCGTGATCTTCGCGTCGGACAACGGCGGCTTCGGCCCGATCACCTCGATGGCCCCACTGCGCGGCTCGAAGGGCATGCTCTATGAAGGTGGCATCCGAACCCCTCTGATCGTCCGGTGGCCGGGCGGGATCGAGCCGGGCGGCACATCCGCAACGCCGGTGATCGGCCTCGATCTGTACCCGACGCTGGCCGAGCTGGCTGGCGGGTCTCTGCCCGACACTCAGCCGCACGACGGCGTGAGTCTCGTCGCGGAACTCACAGGGTCCGGCGCCATACCCGAGCGGGATCTGATCTGGCACTTCCCGGCCTACCTGCAGGCGGACCGTTCGGTCGCCGGGACATGGCGCACCACACCGGCCAGCGCGCTTCGTCGAGGACCGTACAAGGTGATCCACTTCTTCGAGGACGACCGGTGGGAGGTGTATGACGTCACAACGGACGTGTCGGAAACGAACGACCTCTCCAGGGCACGCCCCGAGTTGACGGAAGCACTGCGCTCCAGCCTGCGGACGTGGTGGTCGGACGTCGATGCATTCCTGCCGACCGAGCCCAACCCCCTCTACCGTGGCGAGGCCAACTGACCATGGATCGGCGTGAGACGCTGAAGTTGATGATGCTCGCCGCGGTGGGCTCCGAGCGGCTCGGCACCCGACTCCTGTCCGCTCAGGAGCCAGGCTTCTCCAGCCGCTGGCACCAGTGGCCGGATATGCACTGGGCCGGCCCCGAGCACTGGGGGAACCGGCTCCAGGACTGGCGCGTAGCGAACGGCGCCCTGGTGTGCGGCGTGCGCGCCCCGAACCGGACGCTCCATTGCCTGACGAACACCGCGACCGGCGCGGATTTCACCACCACAGTCGAGGTCGCGCGGCCTGCCGGTGGCCCCGGCGCGGTGACCGGCTTCCGTCTGGGCCTGAAGGGTCGCGTCGACGACGTGCGGTCCGCGGCCGTACACGGCGAAGGGCTCGATGTCGGCGTGGACGACTCGGGCACGCTCGTGATCGGCGATCACCGCTCGGGGGCGGTCATCCCGGGTGACGACCCGGTGCGCCTCGAGACGACGGTCACGCGCGCGGGCTCCAATGCCCGGGTCGTCCTCGTGGCCCGTTCCCCGGAGACCAGCGCCGAGCGTGCGACCTTCACCCGCGACGACCTCCCGGCTGACGATCTGATCGGGAACCTCGCCCTCCTGAGTCACGTGGCGCCGGCGGGTCCGGGCGCGGGTGCGGTTTTTCGCGACTGGTCGATCTCGGGTCGCGGCATCTCGGTCGACCCGGACGCCACCTTCGGCCCGGTCATGTTCGCGCAGTACACGACCCACCGCGGCGTGCTGAAGCTGACCGCCCAGCTCGCGCCGGTCGACGAGGTGCCCGGCGTACGTTGTAACCTGGATGTCCGAACGCCGGGCGGGACATGGAGCACGGTCGCGACCACCGGCATCGACCGGCTGTCGAGAACCGCGCGCTTCCGCGTGGAGGGGTGGGACGGGACACGGCCCGCAGAGTACCGTGTACGGCTGACGCTCCCTGCGAGAAGCGGGAAACAGTCCTTCGACTACGAGGGAACGATCGCCGCCGAGCCCGATCGGCTCACCCCGGTCCGGGCCGCCGTATTCAGCTGTAACGCAGACCACGGCTTCCCGGACGCCGACGTGGTACGCCACGTCTCTGCGCATCGGCCCGACCTCGCGGTGTTCCTCGGCGACCAGTTCTACGAGGGCTCGGGGGGGTTCGGGATCCAGACCGATACCATCGAGACCGCTTCGCTCGACATGCTCCACAAGTGGTACATGTTCGGCTGGTCGTACCGGGACATCTTCCGCCACATCCCGGTCGCCTTCATCCCCGACGACCACGACGTCTACCACGGCAACATCTGGGGCGAGGGTGGACGCCACGCCCCCACCGAAGAGGGCTGGGGCGCGGTTGCCCAGGACCAGGGCGGATTCAAGATGCCGCCCGAGTGGGTCAACGCCGTGCAGGTCGCGCAGACGAGTCACCTTCCCGACCCGTACGACCCCACACCCGTCGATCAGGGCATTGGAGTCTACTACACGGACTGGGACTACGGCGGCGTGAGCTTCGCCATCCTCGAGGACCGGAAGTTCAAGTCGTCGCCGTCGAACGTGATGCCGCCCGAGGCCGAGGTCCTCAACGGATGGATCCAGAACCCGGACTTCGACGCACGGGAGCACCGTGATCCGCCCAGGGCGGAGCTCCTCGGCGCCCGCCAGATGGACTTCCTCGAGGCGTGGGCCGGAGACTGGAGCGGCTCGACGTACATGAAGGTCGTCCTGTCGCAGACCAACTTCGCCGCGGTGCATTCCATTCCACAGGACGCCACGAGCGGGGCCGTCCTCCCTTCCCTCCCGATGCCGCAGCCCGGCGTGTACGTGGAGGGCGACAAGGTCGCGGTCGACATGGACTCGAACGGATGGCCCGCGGCGCATCGGGACCAGGTGCTGCGCATCCTGCGTCGCTGCTCCGCCTTCCACATCGCCGGCGACCAGCACCTCGCCACGGTCGTGCGCCACGGAATCGATGACTTCGGGGACGCCGGCTTCAGCTTCACCGGCCCGGCGCTCAACAACATCTGGCCTCGCCGCTGGTGGCCGCCGCGTGAAGATCGACTGGCACCGCTCGACACCGGCGGACCCGACTACACGGGCGACTTCTTCGACGGCTTCGGGAACCGGGTGACGGTACATGCCTCCGCGAATCCGCGTGCGACCGGCCTGCAGCCCGCGCTCCTGCACGACCGAGTGACGGGCTACGGTATCGTCACCTTCGACAAGGCCGCGGAGTCGATCACCATCGAGTGCTGGCCTCGGCATGTCGATCCCTCGAGGGACGACGCTCGCCAATTCGAGGGATGGCCGATGACCATCCACCGCGAGACGGGCGACGGCCGGACCCCGCTCGGGCATCTTCCGACCGTGCGGGTCCATGGGGTCGACGACCCGGTCGTGGAGCTACGAACCTCTTCGGAAGAGCTTGTGTACACGCGCCGACTTCGAAGCGCCGGCGCCGACCTGCCCGTATTCGAGCCGGGGACGCACGTCCTGCGCGTCGGCGATCCGGACCGAGGCCTCTGGCTGGAGCGCACGATCCAAATGGAAGAGTGGGACTCGAGAGAGCTCGAATTCGACTTCGGTGGCTGACGATCGAGGCGCGCACGACCTCGTCAGAGTGACTCGTTCGAGATCAGAGTGACTCCTCCCAGCCCGTCGCGCACTCGATCAGGATCGCCCCTCCGCCCGACACGAAATTGACCTGCCCGTATACGTCGGACGGAGTGTCGTTGAAACGCATCTCGGGTGTAGCCGTGCAGATGCCCGTCGCTTCGGAGGCGCCCTGACGAGCCCGAAAGGTGATGGCGTCGTCTGTCGAGCCGGGGAACTCGAGCGAGGTGTACCCGACGTCGGCATCGATCGAACGCGTCGCCCCACCATTGGTGATCTGGATGGTCATCACGTCGGGCGACGAGTTCTGGAGCCCAATGTTGATGCACGGCACGGTCTCCGAACAAATCTCGACATTGGTCGCGCTATCGCAGGCGACGAGGGCTAGCACCCCAAGGGCGGTCATGATTCGTAGCATCGAGACGGATTCCTTCAGTGTGTAGTGAACCACAGCTTTCGTAGCCGTTGTCATGAGGTCGCGAGCGACCACCTGCAACCGCGGTCGAGCCCCGCCAAATCCCGGAAACCCTGGGTCCCCGCCGCCGCTCCTTGTGACCTCCGCCTTGCACCAGGACATTCGTTGACCCGAACCTTTCGTCGCTCACCCCTCAGTCCATGAGCCTTTCCCGACGCACTTCGCATCCGCACCGCTGCGCGGCCCTTCTATTCCTCGCATCGCTGCTGACACCGGGATCGCTATCCGCTCAGGATGAATCGACGCGCACGCTCGTTACCGCCGACCGACTCATCGACGGGTTCGGCACTCTTCATCAGCCGGGCGCCGTGCTCATTTCAGGAGACCGCATCGTAGCCGTGGGAGACGACGCGATGAGCGGGTCCTGGGACGGGCGTCAGGATCTGGGCGACGCCACCCTTCTTCCCGGGCTGATCGATCTCCATACGCACCTTACGGATGCCGAGGACGCCTACTGGGAGCAGGTCCTCGTGACGACGACACCGTCGGAAGCTGCCCTCTACGGAGCGGCGAACGCACTGACCACGCTCCGAAGTGGATTCACGACGGTGAGAGACATGGGGCCGGCCTGGTCGTTTACCGACGTGGACCTGCGAAACATCATCGATGAAGGCACGCTGCCCGGTCCCCGAATGATGGTCGCCGGCAATTACGTATCTGCCACCGGCGGAGCCGGTGACGCGCGCCAGTTCTCGATCTATGTCGACGTGCCCGCCGTCCAGAATCTGGCCGACGGCGTGGACGAGGTGCGCAGCGCGGTCCGGACCAACCTCAAGAACGGCGCCGACTTCATCAAGATCCTCGCCACCGGTGCGGTCCTGTCCCAGGGCATCCCCCCGGGTGCCCAGCAGTACTCCGATGAAGAGCTCGAGGTCGCGGTCGTCGAGGCTGGCCGGTGGGATCGCTTCGTTGCTGCACATGCGCACGGCGCGGAGGGGATCAAGGCGGCGATCCGTGCCGGTGTCCGGACTGTCGACCACGGCTCGATGATGGATGATGAAGGCATCCAGATGCTGCTGGGCCAGGACTATACCTACTATGTCCCGACCCTGTACGTGGGTGTCATCGTGCCGCGCGAAGGTGCCTCCATGGGGATTCCAGAGGCCCAGATCCAACGATCGACGGAGATGATGCGCTACCGTAACGCCACGTTCCGACGCGCCCTCGAGGCCGGGCTACCGATCGGGTTTGCTACTGATGCAGGCGTCTTTCCGCACGGCCAGAACGCTCGCGAATTCGCGATCCGCGTCGAGAACGGAGAGAACCCGATGGATGCGATCACCGCCGCCACCAGCCTCAACGCCCTGATCATGGGGTGGGAGAACGACGTCGGAAGCCTCGAGCCCGGCAAGTTCGCCGATGTAGTCGCAGTGCCCGGGAACCCACTGGATGACATCACGGCTATGGAGCGCGTCTTCTTCGTCATGCAGGGCGGAGCGGTCGTGCGGCACGACGCGGAGCGTTGACGGCAGCGAGTCCGTGACGCAGGCGTTCTCTCTCAGAAGAGCTGGATGAATCTCAGCAGGGCTCGGTTCCCACCACCGTCCAGAGCCATCAGAAGTTCAAGCCGGATCTTGGTGTCCCCCGACGCGAGCGCATACCGAAAGTCGGGCGTATGGCCGGCCAGGAGCTTCAGATAGGTCGCATTCGATGCGTCTCGGTCTTCGAACCTGTATCCGATACCAAACCACGATGACGTGTGGACATACTTGTCCACTTCGACATCAACGGACTCCGAAGAAGCGGTCTCGACGTGGGTAATCCCGAGGACGAGATCCCGTCCGCGTCCGTCGACGTCTCCCCCGGCGAACCTGAGAGGATTCGTAACGCCGAGAGCGGTGGATTCCGAAAGGTTGTGTCTGCGCCCGCGAAGCGCCTGCATGGCGTCGAAGTTGCCGAGGCCACGGGCGTGAACCGTCGCCAGCACCTCAGTACGGCGAAATCCCGGTTGATCGATCATGAAGAACCGAGCGGCGGGTGCATCCCGGGCCACATAGCCGCTCACGAGCCGCCACCCCTCCCAGACTCGACTCACGCCGGCGAACCATCCGGAGATATTCGCGGCGCCCAGCCATCCGACTCGATCCTCGTCCCCGACTCGCACGGCCTCGAGGCCCAACGCGAACATGCCGTCGTTCTGGAACTCACCTCCGATCACCCATTCGGGCGCCAGGTACGCGACGGGTTCATGGGCTTTGTCGGCACGCCCAGCGATCCGACCGAACCCGGTGATGATCCCGAGCCCCGCTTTGGGACGGAGCACCACCTTGGCTTCCAGATCTCCGCGTGCCGTGGCGTACAGCGCCGGCGCTACCGGTCCGAGCGACACGGCCACGGCGGCGGAAAGAGTGTTCACCGACGTGTTGACGTGCTCAAGCCCCGCCCGCAGACGAGCGTTCGACAGGAGCATGGCTGTCGAACTCGTCGGATCGTCCAGTCCCGTGCCCGACAGATCGAGAACGACCTGTGCGTGCCCCGAGTTCGGTAGCGTCCAGATCCCGGCCGTTACCAGGAAAAGCCGGACGACTCGATGAGCCAGCATCACGATTTCACTTCGCCAGAGCTCACCATGATCCCGTGGGCTTCCAACACGCCTGCATCTTCCGTACACGATATCGATCCGCGGCACCTGCAGTCATCCATTGAGCGAACCTGAGCCGAAGGCTAATCTGTGCTCATCCAACTCATGCGCCATAACTGAGATTGTTCGTGACCCAAACCTCGCAGCGTCGCCCTCGCGTTCTGGTGGTCGACGACAACGACGCACTGCGACGCTCCACGGCGCGCGTTGTAGAGTCGTTCGGCTACGACGTAGATACCGCCGAAGATGGGATCGAAGCGCTCGCCAAGCTGATGCTCGACTTCGACCTCGTCCTTCTCGATGGCGAAATGCCGCACATGGACGGCTTCGAAGTTGCGGAGCGAATTCGAAGCACCGATGAAATGCAGCACCTGCCCATCATCATGGTTACAGGTCTCGCGCAGCCGGAAAGTCGGCGCAGAGCCATTCGTTGCGGCGTCAACGACTTCGTGGTCAAGCCGTTCGACAGCGAAGAGCTCGAGATGCGATCCAAATGGCTGATCGAGATGAAGCGAAATTTCGATGAGCTGCAGGGCAACCAGAACCGTCTCGAAGAGGAAGTCGAGCGTCGCACGGGGAGCCTTCGCACCATCGTGAGGGAGATGGCGGAAGCACAGCGGCGCACGATGGAGGCCCACGTCGACACGATCCATCGGTTGTCATTGGCCGCTGAGTTCAAGGACCGAGTGACGGCCTACCACATCGAACGGATCGGTCTCTATTCGGAGCGTCTCGCTCGGGCGTTGGCCATGGCCCCCAAGGTCGTCGAGACGATTCGTCATGCAGCGACCATGCATGACGTCGGCAAGCTCGGTGTACCGGAAGCCATCCTGATGAAGCCGGGCAAGCTGACCGACGCGGAGATGGACATCATGAAGACGCACACGACCATCGGCGCGCAGATCCTGAGCAATTCGGACTCACCGCTGCTTCAGATGGGCGAACGTATCGCCCTCTCTCACCACGAACGCTGGGATGGCGAGGGGTACCCCTACGGACTGGCGGGCGAGGACATACCCATCGAGGGACGCATTTGCACCATCGTTGACTTCTTTGACGCGCTGACGACGGACCGCCCGTACCGCGACGCAGTTCCTGTCGATGAAGTACTGGACATGATGCGGGAGGACTCGGGGCGGCACTTCGACCCGAACTTGCTCGAGACCTTCTTCTCAATCACGGACGAGATCCTCGAGATCTACGCGCGATACTGATCAGTAGCTAAGGCTGTCGCTCGCCCTACAGCCCGAGCGAGCGCATCAGAGCAGGAGTCGTTCGACCGCCTCCACGAAGAGTGGAAGCGGGAAGGGCTTCTCCAGAACGTCTGTCGCGCCGAGGGCTTGAGCATCCTCGAGGAGGTGCTCTTTTGGGAACAGCCCACCACCGGAGATCGCCAGAACCGGGAGATCGGGCTGCATCTCACGCAGAGAGAGGATCAATTCGATACCGTCCGTCTCGGGCATGTTGATGTCCGTTACGACCAAGTCGACATCTGGGGTTTCAGGGTCCCCAGAGCTGAAGATCGCCATCGCTCGGCCGCCGTCCTCTGCAGTGACAACGTCGTAGCCCGCCTGCTTCAAAGCTCGCTCAAGCCCATTCCGAAGAAGGTGGCTGTCCTCGACGATCAAGATGCGGGCCATGAATTCTCACCTGAAGGTGCGGAAACTGCGCCAACATTGCGGACGGGGGCAACCGCGGGCAAGCCAGGTGTTCCGAGGTGCGTCAATGACCGCACGGGTCGCGGAGCCTCAGGCCTCCGACGTTGCTCCGGAGCGTCTCGACCCCTCTCCGGAATCGACTCCCGCCAGGGGCAACTCGAACCAGAATGTCGATCCGTGCCCCAGTTCCGAGGTCACGCCGAGCTCCCCACCTACGCGACGAACAAGGTCTTGAGTGATGAAGAGTCCGAGTCCAACTGAGTCGACGTCGGGATCCCCATCTTCTTGATGGGCGCGATTGAAGGGCTCGAAGACCAGGCGCTGGTCTTCTAGGCTCAGCCCGGGGCCCGAATCCTCGACGGTCACGCGGAAGTGGCCGAGTGGCGTGGTCTGCCCTTCAACGCGAATCGAACCTCCCTCACGATTGTACTTCACGGCGTTGGAAAGGAGGTTCAGCATCACCTGTCTCAGTAGCGTCGAGCTGGCCAGGACCTGCACGTCACTCGGCGCAGGAATCGTGTTTTCGATACGAAGTGACCGAGAAGCCGCGCCGGGTCGAACAAGGTCTATGCTCTCGGCAACGATAGGTGAGACCAGGATAGGTTCAATGACTTCGTCGTCGAGCCCGTGCTCGATCTTGGTGAGATCGAGAAGCCGATTCACCAGGCTGAGGAGGTGCCGTCCGCTTGCCTCGATGTGGGAGAGCCAGCGCTTCTGTTCCGTCGTGATCCTGGCCTCCGAGTCTTCGAGCAGCACTCCTGAATACCCGATGACCGCGTTGAGGGGTGTCCGGAATTCGTGGCTCATCTGTCGGAGGAAATCGGACTTGGCTGTATTCGCCTTCGCCGCGCTTTGACGAGCTGCCTCGGCTCGAATCAGCGCACGGTTCAGTTTCCCGGTGGATAGCAGGACCGCAATTCGGAGCGTTCGCTGAAACGATAGGATCCGATAGGTGACCCAGCTCACGAGAAACGCCACAACCAGCCCCACGGTCCAAAGCCAGGGACGCCAGAAGAGTAACTCGGCCGGAAGTTCGCCCGATCGCGCCAGCGATATGTACCATGGCTCGGCCACGTCGACAAACAACGGGACTGATACGCCCCCCCGCATCCTCGGTGACCGCCCGGACGAGCTGGCAGGGCGAGCAAGGGCGGCTGCGCGGCCCACCGAGAAGGCGATGTCCTTGGGTATGAACTCGCGCCTCGCCGACGCGACGACCTCGTCGAGGTCGAAGACCACCGTCGCGAACCCCCAGAACGTCGAGGCGCCGACGTGTTCCGAAAGGTCAGATATGAAGATCGGGTACCGAGCCACCACGCCCGTCCCACCCTGGGCGAGTTCGAAGGGTCCCTGGATCACCGTCCGACGTGTCGAAACCGCCGCCCTGGCTGCGGCACTGTCGTTCGCGCTGGCGAACAAATCCAGCCCTACGACGTTTCGGTTTCGATCGGGGCTCGTCACATAGCTCACCACGCCGTTCGGCGCCAATTGAAGACTGACGACTCCTGACAGATCGGCGACGAGACCATCGGCGATCGCGTCGAAACGTTGTCGAGCGAAGTCAGGATCGGTTCGCACCACCGCCGCGAGGGCACGAGTCAAGTCGACACGCTGAGCCACGGCAAACGTTATTTCGGATGCCAGTTCCTCGCCGTACACACGCAGACGCTGATCGTCGATCGTCTCAGTACGGGCCGAGAAGACCGTGTGCAGAAAGAACACTGCGCCCACGAAGCCCGCGAATACCGCGACGGCCGTCCCTATCTCCAGTGCCCGGCTGCCCGCACCGGACGATGAGAGGTCCGGACGCGTCACCGACTGTCCACTCCACAGGCCCAAGAAGAAGATCCCCTCATCAGCACTGGAGTCCGACCGTCATCCGGCCTTACGGACCTCAGCCAGGATCTCTTTAATCTCGTGGGCAAAGGTACGGGTGTTGATGGGCTTGGTGAGGTATCTCGAAACACCCGCGGAACCAGCCCGTGCTACATCCTCGGGCATCGCGTGTCCGGTCACGCACACGATCGGCAAGTCAGCGTTCGCATGATCATGCCTGATCCGCTCCGCGAGTTCGATCCCATCCATGTCGGGCAATCCTACGTCCATGATCACCAAATCAGGCCGCTCCTTCGAGATCAGTTGCTGCGCTTGCCCGCCGTTGGTGGCTCGCGTAAGCCGGAACCCTTTCAGCCGAAGGATGATCTCGAAGAGCTCATAGTTGAGATCGTCGTCTTCTACGATGAGGAGATGGTCGACACTTTGGGTCAATGTTCGAATGCCCGAACCAGATTCCTGGTTGAATCAATGACGCATCAATACTACATCGATTCCGGAATTTCTCCATGAGGGCGGCAAACGTGGGCACCTTGCGGGCCCGGGTCGATAAAGCGCCCTGTTGAGCGCCCGCCCTCTCAACCAGCTTCCGCACATCGGAACGTGAAGCGAGATCCTTTCTCCAACTCGCTTTCGACCTCAATGGACGTCCCGTGCAGGCCTGCCAGCTTCGCGGCCAGAGCCAAGCCGAGACCCGATCCCTCGAAGTGCCTCGACTTCCCGTGGTCCAGCTGTATGAAAGGTTCAAAGATTCGCTCGTAAGCTTCGGGATCGATGCCGATCCCGGAATCCCATACCTCGATCTCTACGCCTCCTTCGACGCGTCGTGCCCGAAGTCCCACTGAGCCCCCTTCCGGCGTGAACTTCACAGCGTTTTCGAGCAGGGCCATGACCATCTTCTTGAGGTGGGATTCACTCGAGAGGACATGAAGCGGCCCACTCTCGATGTCCATCTCGATCGCGATACCCTTCAGGTCTGCGGCACTCGCCACCATGGTCCTGCAGCTTTCAAGCAGCGCTTCCACGTCCACGGTGGTGAGTTCGATCTCGGCGGGATTCACGTCGGATCGGGCGTAATCAAGGATGTCGTCAATCAACTTCATGAGTCGGCTACCACTCTCATTGATGTTGCTCAACACACGTCGCTGGTCCGCAGTCACCTCACCATAAATGCCGTAGGAAAGCCCCTCACTGAACCCGAGGATCGGCGTAAGGGGCGAGCGCAACTCATGGCTGACCATGGACATGAACTTGTTTCGTGTCTTCAACGCCTCACTCAGCCGAATGTTGGCAACCGTCAAAGCGTCCTTCTGACTTTTCACCACTTCGACCGCAGCCGTGCGGGCCACCTCGGTCCGATGCGCGATTACGATCTGCGCCAGGCTGTCCAGGAGAGGGCCGACGCTCTCCACGTACCGTTGTGAATACCCACCGGGACGGTTCGCCAGACCGACCATGCCCACGGGGACTCCATCCCGGACGAACGGCACACCGAGGAACGCGTTCAAATCCGGGTGCCCGTCGGGTAATCCTCCCGAACGGTGATCAGTGCCGGGGCTGTTGGCCACGACGATCTCACCGGATGTGATCGCCGCCCCGAATAGTGTCTCCATGTTCCGAAAGATCATCCCCGTCGGCGCGTTCTCATCGTAGAAGCGCCGGGTCGCCTCGTCCCACGCGATATTCGTGACTGCAAAGGTGTGCAGGTACGGAGTGCCATCCTCCTCATGCAGGATCTGACCGATGAAGCCATACTCGCTGCTCGTGAATCTGAGCATGCGCTCCAGGAGAGCGTCGAATTCATCACCCGGCGAATCGGCACCGATGAACCAAGACTGCATGGCCCTGACCTCGGCCAACATCTGATTCCGGGCTTCGAGGGCGTCCTCGACTCCCTCCAGAATTCCCTGGGTTTCCTGAAGGTGCTGCCGGTGGTCTGCGATCTGCTCCGCGAGATCTCGAACGACGCACAGGACGAGGCGCTCCCCATCGACCTCGAACGGGGTCAGCGTGACGTCGACCGGCGTCTCGACACCGTCCTTGCGGCGCGCGGTCAAGGGAAGCCCCCGAGCCATCATGCGTCGTTCGGGGTTCTTCCAGTAGCCCATCATGAGATTGCCGTGTTTGTCTCGGCTCGACTCAGGTATCAGATCGGCGACGGGTCGGCCGACGAGTTCCTCAGGTGTGTAGCCGAGCTCATCGCGCACCAGCTCCGAGGCCATCACCACGATCCCACCCTCGTTGACCACGAGGATCGGAAAAGGCAGCACTGTGCCAGTAGCCCGTATGGAATCCAGAACTGAACCGTCGATTCTCGCACCCTTCGCATCCATGCGGCACATCACTCCATTGAATCGCGAATTCTATAATCTTGGTGATAAGTTCATGATACTCTATGGATGTAAACAGAGTTAAGCTTTTGCATGTCAGTAGGCGTGCTTGACCTGGCTCGCCATCGCTGATCCCGAATGCCGATTCGTACTTCACAATAACGCAGAGACGCCCCGTGAGCTTGGCGCCATCCAGCATCATCGGCCAGCTGAAGGATGCTCGGATCCTCGTGACCGACGACGATCCGGCGATCCGGACGGTCATTGTGGATATGCTTTCCAGCCAGGGGGCCGTCGTTCAGGGGGCGAGTGATGGGCCGGAGGCGTTGGAGGCGCTGATTTCCTTCGAGCCCGACCTTGTCATCCTCGACGTCATGATGCCCGGAGATACGGGCTTCGATGTCGCGAGGAAGGTGAAGGAGCTTCACGAGTCGCACGGTACAAGAACGTCGCCCCGCATTCTCATGCTGACCGCGCTGTCCAGTATCGACGCGCTGCCGGAGGGAATGAATGCAGGCGCTGATGACTTTCTCTCCAAACCCTTTCGCCATCTCGAACTGCTCACTAGAGCCGCGGGCCTCGTTCGGACAAAACGAACCATGGATCGACTGGCTGTTCTCGTCGAATCCCGCGAAGAAGTCGCGAGCACCATCGTTCACGATCTCCGCACTCCGCTTGCGGCGATTCTCATGAACGCAACGGTCCTCTCCCGGCTTATGGCCGATGAGGACGCTCCGATCGTCAACGACGTGATTCAGGCGGCCCGTGAGATGTCCGGCCTTCTCGACGATATGCTCCTTGCCGCCAGAGCGGAGGCTTCGCAGCTCATCGTGAGCCGATCCCCCGTGAGCATCCGACAACTCTTGGAGACCGCATCGAGCCGCGCCCGCCGACTTGATGATTCAGGTGGCCCCTCCATCGTCATCGAGCTTCCCGAGACGGAGCCCCCCCCACTCGTCTTCCCGCTCGACGAGAAGCTCATGATCCGCCTCCTCGACAACCTTCTCAGTAACGCTGCGAAATACGGAGGTGGGAGTGAAGCTCAGGTGATCGTCGAGGCCCAGCTGGATGAGGAAGGCCTCCTGATTTCCGTCACCGACGACGGGCCTGGGGTCCCGGAGGAGTGGCGCACGTCGATCTTCGAGCGCTACCAGAGGATCGAGTCCGGAGGATCGGGGTTCGGCATCGGACTCGCCTTCTGCAAATCTGTTGTTCAGGCACACTCCGGCAGGATCTGGGTTGAAGACGGACCGACGGGTGGCGCTGCCTTCAAGGTGTTCTGTCCCCGGGTGCCGGAGTCATCATCCGAGTGATCGTGGCGGCCAACAAACCGTTGATTCGAGTTGGACTCCAACGATTGCGGGACGCGTAGTCAGACCTGAGCCTGGTCGGCTCTGCATCACGCCGCGCACCCAATCGTCGCAATGAGCGCGGAAGCGGATCAGAGCAAGAGCCGAGAGCTCATCCACAAGGGTTCCCCCGGCAGTCTTCCGAGCCCGACAGCTCCGAGTAGCTCCTGAGCAGCCTGCGCATGGACTGCGGCGGCTGCGTTCAGAACGCCTCCACCGAGACATGAGCGAAGAGCCGGGCCAGCCCAGAACAGGGGCCACTCCTTCAAGATCAAAGCTGGAACGCGCCCCACCATGCGGGGTCAGGTTTGCAGTGAATTCCGCACACAAATTGGTCCACCGGCTCATCATCTTCGCCGTCCTTCCGGCTTGGACGGCCCCGCCGGTCGCGGCGCAGATCACGTCAGACCGCGATCCATCGGCGTGGACCTTCTTCTTCAACCTCGGAGCCGGGGGGATTTCGGGCGACCTCGGAGGCGCGCTCGAGAATCCCCGCACCGGCGAGTTTGGTCTCCGACGGACTTCAGCGGCCTGGCGGTATGGATTCGGTGTCAATTTCGGCTCGATGGCGCTGAAGGCTCCGTTCAACGACGAACTCGAGTGGGGATACCAGCGTTTGTTCGCCTCCGTCGATCGTCGCTTCTCGACAGAGGGCTCGCTACGTCCGACGCTGGGGCTGCAGGCCGGAGCCATCCGAATGCACCCACGCAGCGAGCTATTCGAGCTCGACCCTCTCCCTCCCGATTTCTCGATCGGAGACAGCCCAACCCCACCTTCGAATGGTGTCTTTCTCGGCCTGGTCCCCGGGCTCGAGTGGCGTGTATCTCCGGCCGTGGCCGTAGAGACATCCCTGCTCGCGGCCTGGCACGCGATGAGCGAGGTCGATCTTTCTCCGATCGGCCGGCCAGCGGCGACGTCCGGAACGGATTGGCAGCTTCGACTTGGCCTGAGCTGGAGAACTGCCCGCAGCGACAACCTGAACCCATGGGGCATCCCAACCTCATGGGGTTGGGCGCTCGGAGAAGCCGCAGCGATCAACTTCGGCGCGTCCGCGCTCAACGAGTACGTACGTAACGCCAACTTCAACCAAATCAGTCCACGGAGCTGGTGGAGTAACGTGGCGGACGGATTCACCTACGACGACAACGAGTTCCTGACGAACCAGTACATCCACCCGTTCAACGGCTCGCAGTACTTCAACGCCGCCCGGTCGAACGGGCTCGGGTTTTGGTCCTCGTACGCGATCGCCCTCGGGGGAGCCCTGCAATGGGAGCTCGCAGGAGAAACCCACCCGATGTCGTTCAATGACCTCGTGTCGACAGGGGTCGGCGGCGCAGCACTCGGCGAGACGATGTATCGCCTTTCATCGATGGTGCTCGACAACGAGGCCACTGGGTCGAGTCGCTTGTTCCGGGAGGCGTCTGCCTTCTTTCTCGACCCGATCCGCGGCTTCAATCGGGTCGTGACCGGTCGCGCGTGGGATGTTCGTCCGAACCCTCCAGACGCGGCCGACACCAACCCGATCAGACAACGGAACGAGTTGAATATCGGGTGGCGGCGACTCGGCGAGAACGCCTCACTCGGCCGCAACTCCTCCGACTTCGGCTTCGCGGAATACTTCCACGAGCACGGTGACCTCTTCACGGCGGAGCGGCACGGACCGTTCGACTTCTTCACCGTAGACGCTCAGCTGAACTTCGGCGACAAGCGCCTGATCGGCCGGGCGATGATCGCGGGCAACTGGTTCTCCGTGCCCGTGACATCGAGCCTCGGTCACCACAGGATCGGGATCACTCAGCACTTTCAGTACATCAACAACCAGGCGTACGAGTACGGGGGCCAGAGTCTGGGCCCGTCCTTTTTCTCGCGATGGGGGAGTCTAGGTGACTTCGGGCTCGAATCCCGCTTCGATCTGCTCGCGACCATCCTCGGCGGTGTGAACTCGGAGGCAGCGTCCCTCGCGGATGTAGCGGACCCCGAGCGACTTCGCGAATACGACTACGGACCGGGGGCCGGGGGGGTCGCCCAGGCGGTTCTCACCTACCGCCAGCGCCCGCTCCTCAGCGTCGACTACCGTTTGCACTACATAGCTACGGTGAATGGCTCCATTTATCACAAGGACGGGGAGCCGGGCCTGGACTCGCACCACTGGCTGCACGGCATCGACGCTCACCTCGAGCTGCCGATCGCGCACGATCTGGGCCTGGGTCTCCGCTACTCGACATTCAACCGCGAGAGCCACTACGACGTCTCGGTACCGGGCCAGCTACCCGCCGGGGCGACCCTGTCCCAACTCATCGAGCAGTCCAATCCCGAGCTTCGCATCTACGTGAGCTATCTGCCAAGCGTACGCTGAGCACCAGCTCGGCACCCAGAGCCGCTCTTCGGGGTGGACCTGACGCATGATCGAAATCTTCCCGCACGAAAAAGGTCCGAATGATGTTCGAGTCCTCGAGATGCGCCCGCCGATGGTCCATCCTTGGCTTTGTCTGTCTGAGCGCCGGGTGCAACCCGCCCACGGATCCGGCCGACACCATCTACCTCAACGGTGAGATCGTAACGGTCGACGACGAGCAACCCACCGCGGAGGCGGTCGCCGTCCGCAACGGGATCATCGTCGGTGTAGGATCCGAATCCGAGATCCTCGACATGCGTGACGAGTCGACGGTCGTGCGCGACCTCGGAGGTCGGACGCTCGTGCCCGGATTCATCGATGGACACGCGCACTTCGGAGGCTTCGGGGCCCAGGCCGTGGGCGCCAACCTTCTTGCATCTCCGGACGGAACGGCCAACACGATCGATGATCTGGTGACCGCGCTCCGTGAGTACGAGGATCGCGAAGAGCTGGGTTACACCGGATGGATTTATGGGATGGGGTACGACAACGCGGTTCTCGCCGAACGCCGCCATCCGACGCGTGAGGATCTGGACCGTGTGTCGACCGAGATCCCTGTCATGGCCGTGCACATATCCGGTCACATCATCGCCGTGAACAGCGTCGGTCTGGAGGCGATCGGCTATTCGGCGGACACGGAAGATCCGCCAGGCGGCATCATCCGTCGTCAGGCAGGGAGCCGGGAGCCCAACGGCGTACTCGAAGAGATGGCCGGTCTTCCCGTCATGTTTGGTATCCTGAGCCCGACGGATGTCGAGGCTCAGGCGTTCTTCATTGACCAGGGGCTGCAAATCGCGAAGCGATTCGGTCACACGACCGTCCAGGAGGGTCGGGCGAGCGCCGCAGCCCACCAGAGTCTCGCCCTGGCCGCCACGGGTGGGGCGTTCGACATCGACGTGGTCGCCTACATCGACTACACCAGCCGAGAGATGATCACCGACGAGTGGCACGGTCCCGACTATCGTGACCGGTACAGGATCGGCGGACTCAAGGTCACCCTCGATGGCTCGCCTCAGGGTCGGACCGCGTGGCGAACCACACCGTATCACCTGCCGCCGGAAGGCCAGGACGCGGGGTATGCCGGTTACCCGGCCATACCCGACGAGGAACTAGTGTCCTCGTTGTTTGAAGAGGCATATGACAAGAACTGGCAGGTCCTCACGCACACAAACGGGGATGCCGCGATCGATCAGCTGATCCGCGCAATCGGCCCCGTGCACCGGAGCGCTCAACCGGCCGACCGACGTCACGTGCTGATTCACGGCCAGTTCATCCGTCAGGACCAGCTCGACTCTCTGGTCGCGTTGCAGATGATTCCCTCACTCTTCCCCATGCACACCTTCTACTGGGGCGATTGGTACGATGAGATCGTCGGACCGGAACAGGCGCAGCGTATCTCACCCATGAGGTCGGCCCTGGACCGTGGACTGATCGCGACCAGCCACTCCGATGCCCCCGTCGCGCTACCGAACCTCATGCGGGTGATGGCCGCAACCGTGAACCGGACCTCGCGAAGCGGGCAAGTCATGGGACCGGACGAGCGGATCACACCCGAGGAGGCGTTGAAGGCAATCACCCTCTGGGGGGCGTACCAGCATTTCGAGGAGGACCGGAAGGGCTCGATCGAGGTCGGAAAGCTCGCAGACCTCGTCGTGCTGTCCGAGAACCCACTTGCCGTCGATCCGACGGAGATCGGAGAGATTCTCGTGCTGGAGACGATCAAGGAGGGGAGAACCGTCTACGCGCGCTGACGGTCCAATGGCGACCCCGACCTCTCCGACATTCGCCGGAACCAGGAGGAGGGACGTCCGTCTTCCGGTAGCGTGCCGGTTCTGCCCCCCGTAGCGTTCGGGTTCCGGGCCCGAACGTTCGGGCCCAGCCCCGCCCCCGAACGACGGCAGGCAACCATGCGCGTGAAGAAGTGGACGGGACGGGTGGCGACTCTCGTGATCCCGGGGTTGGCACTTTCAGGGTGTGATCAGCCGAGAGAGCCGGAGCCCGTGCGGTTCGCGCCCGTTGCGGAAGAGTTGTTCGCTGAAGGGGGCGCATTGACTGACGCGTGGGCCGACGTGGACCTGGACGGTGATCCGGATCGCTTCGTCGGTTTCAACGGGACGCCGAGCCGACTCTACCGGAACGACGGCATCGAGGGCTTCGTCGAGGTCGCCTCCGATGTCGGCCTGACCGTGGAGCGGTCGGTGCGCACCTCCGCGTGGGGTGACTTCGACGCCGACGGGGACCCGGACCTTCTATTGGGGTTCGCCGGTGACGCGCCGGTGACGGCGCTCTGGCGAAACGACTTGAACCGCTTCACCGAGATATCCGCCGACGTCGGCCTCCAACTCGATGCCGGCACCACCCGACAAGCCGCATGGGTCGACATCGACGGGGACGGGGACCTGGACCTCTTCCTCGGTATGCGGGACGGCCCCAATCGTCTGTTCATTCAGACGAACGGTGCCTTCATCGACCGCGCTACCGACGTTGGACTCGATGACCCTCGACGGACTGTCGGGGCTGTCTGGTTCGACGACGGTGATGGGTGGCTCGATGTCATCGTCGCCAACATGAACGGCGATGCCAACGGACTCTACCTCGGGTCTCCGGACGGCTTTTCCGAGGCGGGCAATGACCTCGTTCACGAAGGAGGCCGCTCTCTGAACGACGAGGCCGAAGGCTCCGTTCGCCCCTGCTCCGTCGACTTCGACACAGACGGAGACTTCGATCTCTTCTTCGCCAACTATGGTGCGAACGGTCTCCTCGAACGCACTCCGGACGGCTGGCGGAATCGCGCCGAGGAACTGGGAGTCGCAAATCCATCTCGATACGATACGTGCACATGGGCGGATTTCGACCACGACGGATCAGTCGATCTCTTCGTAAACGGAACGGTCGGAGGAGGTATCCACTACCGCGACTGGCTCATGCGACGAGAGGGGTCGGAGGTGTTCGTGGACGTCACCCCCGCCGAGATCCTCGAGCGCAACGCCAGCCACGGAGCGACGTGGGTCGACTTCGACATGGACGGAGATCTCGATCTCGCGCTCGCAGGAGCCGCCGAGGACGGGACGCACAGTCTCTTGCAGAACCTTCTTCGACCCGAGTTTGCATGGCACTCCCTGCACGTCCGAGTGCTCGACGAAGACGGACGCAGCACACGGGCCGGTGCCGAGGTGCGAATCTACGCCGCCGGAAGCTCGGAGCTGCTCGGGACACGCCGCGTCGACTCGGGCTCCGGGTACGATGCTCAGTCAGATCTGCCGGTTCACTTCGGCGTTCCCGGTGGGCAGCAGGTCGACGTCGAAGTCGTGGTGCCCGGCGGGGGACGCCGGACCGTCACCCGAGTCGAGGGTGTCGATCCTCGCTCGCTTCAGGGGCGGGCACTCGAAGTACGAGCCAGCCGACGCTAGAGGGTTCCGGCCGCCTGCATATGCTCGACGAAACGTCCACACGAGCTCGGACCGGTATGCATGTACATCCGCGCGACGCGCGACAGGAGCCCCAGCTCGGCCGGAGACGACGCCCCGAGCCAGCCATAGCGTGCCAGTTCGAAGATCGCCTCGTCAGAGGGCCAGCGGACGAGACTCGCACGAGCCTCATCCACGAACGAGCTGTAGTCGTCACCCACACCGAAGACGATCCGATTCAGGCTCAGACAGGGCGCGATCGTCGCCAGGTTGATGAAGTACTCCCACCGGAGTCCCCGAGCGATCGTGGTGTCGGTCGTCATCGTATAGAGAGACCGAACCCATGCGTCGTTACTCGTCGGCACCGACCAGCGGGCCATCGTCGCGTTCCGCTCGGCGACCTGGCGTAGCCGCGACAACTCGGCGGCCGGACCGGTCTGTCCCGAGAGTCGATACAGGTCACCGAGGGCGGTTCCACCGAGGTCCACGAGGGTGTAACCGATCAGGTTGTCGATGAGGGTCGGGCCATCATCGGCCATCAGGAACCCGACGCTGATGACCTCGCGAAGCCTCTGCTCCGCCGCCTCCTCCTGCCCATCCGTCCACGCCAGGGCGGCCGCCGCGATCTGCGCCCGGGAGGCATCGCGGAACGAAGCGAACTTGGGTATCGGGAGCGTCGCAAGCGTCAGGCTCTCAGGAAACGGAAGCGCCCACCGGGCCGACCCCACGTCGAGGGCCGTCGCTGCCGCCAGGCGGGAAAAATCCGCCAGCGACGGATGACCCGCCACCGCGTCGAGGTAGCTACGCTGGTCGGGGGAAAGGCCCTGCGCGACGCGTGGCAGGAGAGAATCACCCCAAAGGAAAGGCTCGAAGCCCATCGGGTTTTCGTCGGGGGCCGTTGGGGGAATCCACGCGCGCTCAATCCGGATGTCAGGCTCGCGCTCCCCCGTACCCGCCCCATCCGAGGACCCCACGTAGAGCAGCCGATGCAGAATCGTGCCGGCCTCCTGCGGGCTGATCGATACGTCACCATCGACCCGGTAACTGCGGTACGCCTCTCCACGCATCACCCGCTGTCCGTAGCGGTCGAAAGAAGGGCTCGACACGGCGGTCAGAATGGGCCCCATCGCCGAAGCGGGGAGCAGGGTCAGAACCGGAAGCACGACGATCAGGGCGAGGCCAACAACGCCCGAGATCGCGACGCGGACGCCACGCTTCCGCGTAGGCTCCGGGCCTATCCCGACGACCTGCTGCCACTCGCGGACCTCCTTCTCACTCAAGTCCGCAGACCACGGCTGCTTGTACCAGAGCCTGCGCGCCCGACGGACACGATCCTCCTGAAGAAGCATGGTCAGAGCCCCGGCCGCATACAGCACGCCCGCCGGAAAGAACGCAATCACCTGAAGAGGAAGGGGCGCGATGGTTTCGCGGGCTGCCGCGAGAAGGCCCACGGCCATCGCGGCGAGGGGCCAGATACCTGCGGCGCACATCAGGAGCCAGCCCGCCACCCGCATCGTGACCAGTCCTTCCCTCTCCCGTGCGTCGACCATGGAGAAGTGTCGCGCTCCAGAGAGGAGGAACCCCATATCCCGATGTCGATCTGCCAGGACGCGTAAGAGCGTCGCCGGCGTGTACCCCTGTTCGAGCGCCGCGCGACAGCGGCGCAGGATCCGGAAGAGACGACCGAGCGCATCGAGAGCGAAGGCGAGACCCACGATCCCGAGCGCGATGAGCACCCACCATGCGTCGCCGAGAGGTCCGAACGCCCCCCGGTCCTGCACCAGACCGACCACGCCGAGGAGAGGCGCAACGAGAAGCATGCCAGCCAGAGCGGCGCGAGAGGCGAGCACCCCAAGGTCGCCCTGCATGCGTTCCAGCCCTGGTGGAGGCCACCGAATCGGGTCAGCCGTCATGAACCACTCCTCTGAGAGCGCGCCCTTCTAGAATTCTCACCAGTGCTCGACGCGGTCCTGCGCCGTGAAGAAGAGTACACGCTCCTTCACGGGTTCGCCGGTCAAACGACTCCACGCTTCGGCGTACAGATCAACCTGCCGACGATACGCAGCCTCCCGCGCCGGAAAGTCCGGATCCGTCCCGAGGTCCGTCTTGTAGTCCGCGATGACCCAACCGCCACGCTCTCGAAACGCCAGATCGATGACGCCTTCGAGGACCATCGTCGGACCATCCTGGCTGTCGTAGCTCCGGTCCGACTCGGCACGCGCCTCGCCGGACGCATCGCGGCTGCTCCCGTCGGCTCGGTCCGCCGCAGACGTCGCGCCACCGAACAGATCCAACTGCCGGCGTTGACCTTTCCTGTCGGCAGCAGCCTCGGGCTCGGGCTCGGGCTCGTCCGGTGCGCCGGTCAGGCCTGGTACCGCGAACGAGATCTCCGTGAGCATACGCTTCGCCTCCCGTGCTCGAGCCCAGAGCTCAGACGACTGCACCGCCCGAACGAGACCGATCAGCTCACGCAGCTCCGTAGGCTCGCCGTGATCGTCGAGTGGACGGCCGTGCTCAACAAGCAAGTTCCTGCAGATTCCCTGCAGATCCGCCTCCGAGTCGTGCTCAGCTGCGAACGCCAGAGCCCCGTGGACAGCGCTGCCCCAGGAATAGCCACGGAAGTCCGACAAGGGTGTTCGTGGCTCGTCACCGGAGGCCGGGGGCGACCCACCCGTCGCTCCAGCAGTAACCCACGAATCCGGCCGTGCGCCCACTCGCTGGTTTGTCACGTCCATCCGTGCCTTCGTCAGGCTGGTCACGGTCTCGTGCATGAACGTCGGGGTTGTCCGATCGGCGAGGTCCGCCGCGGCACGATCGACGCGGGCCGCCGCCTCGGTGGGCGGAAGGTCCACTTCGTCGCGCGCGGCGGGTCGGCGCGCCTCGAGCACGATCACTTCGGCGTTGTCCTCCAGCCATGCGTGGAGGGGCTCCCACGCAGACCGCTTCTTTTCCGGCCAGCGAGCGACCACGAGTTCCTCGCGCGCGCGCGTCACCGCGACGTACAGAAGCCGGACGTCTTCCGCGTGCTCGAATCGCTGCTCGCTGTCCTCGTGGTGGGCCCAGCCGATCGGACGAGCCAGATCCTGACTCGACCGAAAACCGCTCGGGCCGGGCACGCGCAGATACCCGAGCGCCTCCCCATCGTCCGTACGGGTCATGTGCAGTTCGGGTCGCCGCGAAAAACGCGCGGTAGGATCAGCCAACACCACGACAGTACCCTCGAGCCCTTTCGCCTGGTGCAGGTTCATGAGACGGACTGCATCGGGGCGCCCCGGCTCGAGCGGTGCCTCCGCTTCCCTGAGACTCAACGCAGCCTCCAACGCCTCGAGCGCCCCGGGTAACGACGTATCCCCGGAGAGGGCCGCTGCCCGCACCGAATCGAGGGCGTACAGCAACGCACCGGCACGGAGGGTCCCGAGCTCGCCCGCCGCCGCGTACGGGAGAAGCCCGAGCTCGCTGGCGACTCGGGCCACGAAGATGTCCGCAGGCTCTGTCACCGACATGCGCCACCACCCGTGGAGGCGTCGCATCGCCGTCACAACGTCCGGGTGTCCATCGTCACCCGGCCACATCGCATCAAAACCGCCACCCGCGAGACGGTGCGCCGTCAGCTGTTCATAGTCGAGTCCGAAAAAGAGACCTGTCAGCGTCGCGACGACCTGGACCGGGTTCGTCGGATCGATCATGCAACGCAGCAGGATCTGCAGTTCGTGGATCTCTTCTTCGACTCCGACCCCCGCCCCGGTCACGGATACAGGCAGTCCATGAGACTCGAGAGCCCGCGCGTACTCAGCGAGCTGACCGCGGCCCCATGTGAGAATCAGGAAATCCTGGGGCTCTCGTTCTCCGCTGTCCACGCGATCGCGAATCCAACCCGCAATACGCAGCCCGTCATCTGCCGCGGCACGGGGTTTCGTCTCGCGGTCGGGCTCGATGTCGTAGACGAAGATCCCCTCTCGCGGCACTTCGGCGACCGGAGGACGCGTGTCCAGTCGTTCGAACGCCGCCTGCTCGCGTGTCGCCTCGTCCGGGAAGAAGTCGGCTCCGCAGAACACCTGGTTGACCACATCTCCGATGCACGGACGCGATCGGAAGTTGGTCGAGAGGCTGAGAACCTCACCGAACGAACGGAAGCGCTCCTTCACCCAGCCGTACAACTGGATGTCCGCCCGCCGGAAGCGGTAAATGCTCTGCTTGGGGTCGCCCACGACGAAGAGCGCCCCCGGCCGCGGGATCGCGTTGCGCCAATCCTCTGCATCGGTACCACTCCCCTCGGTGGCCGGATCCGACGAGAGGAGCATCATGATCTCCGCCTGCAGTGGATCCGTGTCCTGAAACTCGTCGACCAGAAGACGACGATATCGCTCCCCGAGATACCGACGAACATCCGGGTTCTCGCGCAGAAGTCGGGCGGCCAGCGTGAGGAGATCCTGAAAGTCGAGCTTCCCGATCCGCAGGCGATGCGCCGCAAATTCTCGTGCCGCGCTGCGGCCGAGATCGATGGCCAGGGCGTAGCGATAGGCATACCAGCGGCCCACGAGCTGATGCGCCGGCGTGTCCCCGACCCCGAATGCATCGACGCGCTCGCGCAGCGCCTTGGCCAGGGCGCTGTCCCGCCAGTTCTTGAGCGTGGTCGAGTGTCCCCGCGGACCGGCTTTGCACAGAAGCGCGACGGCACCAAAGAGGTCCGTGGTTTCCTTCCACCCCGTGATGCCGCGCTCGAAGTGAAGCTGGCGGATCTTTCGCTGCAGGGAGTCCCAGCCCCGGGTCGGGGGCATGTCGTCCATGAGTTCCCATCCGGTGTCGACGATCGCCTCCAGCTCCTCCCGGACACCCGCAAGCTCGGCGGCGGTCGGCAGGTCCGATGCCTGGGTCGGAAAGTCGACGTCGTCGTTCTCCACCAGTGAATCGAACAGGCCGTACAGGGACGTGGGCCGCAGCCCCGAGGCAGACAGCTTCTCCAACCGCGGATCGCTGTCCCGAGCGAGGCGCTCGAGGTAGGACTCCCAGAAGCGCCGGCGGAGACCCACGCGTTCTTCGACAGGGAGTTCCTGAAATCCTGGATCCAGCCCGACATCGAGTGGGCGTTCACGAAGGAGCCGTCCGCAGAACGAGTGGATCGTGCCGATGAAAGCCCGGTCGATTTCGTCCAGCGCGTGCGCGAGACGGTCGACGATGAGATCGTCGGGGAGTTCCTTGGCGCGCTCGGCCGAGAGGGCCAGTTCCACACCCGTCTGGAAGCGCTCCCGAAGCTCCGCCGCCGCCTTCCGTGTAAACGTGACCGCAGCGATCTGGTCGACCGTCGCCGCGCCGGTCGAGATCAGGGTGACGAGCCGGCCTACGAGCGCCGTCGTCTTACCCGACCCCGCTCCCGCCTCCACGAGGAGATTCGCTTCGAGGTCCGAGGCGATTCGTGCTCGCGCGCGGGCGTCCGGAAACGGCAGGTGGAGTACGTCGGAATCGGTCACGGCGCCAATCTGACGCCCAACAGCCCCCGTGGGAAGGCGCGTCACACGCGTGCGCGAGCATCTCTCGGCTAAGGACGCGTCGTCGGATGAAGCGCCGAGGGGTGCTTCACGTTACGACCGCCCAAACCCTTACTGTGCAATGGCTTAGTGGCTATTCTCGATTCAGATCGTACTTCATGATCCGTCCGTGAGGTCCGTCGCGGTCCCGTTCCAGCTCGAAGACGTCACCGAGCGGACCGGGCGCCCGATCCAGATGGAGTTGCAGCGCGTCACGGTCGCTTTCGCTGAAGTCGAACTCGAAGGCCGCCACGTTGCGCGCCATCTGATCGAGCCGTGTACCGCCAACGACGACGGCCCCGACGTACGGCTGATCAAGGACCCAGCGAATGGCGACTGCGGATGTCTCGACGCCGTGCTCCCGGCCGATCTCCGCCATCGTCTTCAGAAGACTCTGGTACGCCGCCCATCCGCCGAACTCTTCGATAATCAGCCGGTACTTCACCAGTGAGCGATTCGCGTACGCGTCCGGCTCGGTGAGGCCGAGCCACCGATCCGTCAGGAATCCGCCCGCGAGCGCACCGAAGCCGAGAATCCTCATGCCGGATGTCGAGCAGTGGTCGGAGAGCGGCCCGGCCGGTCGACGATCCAGCAACGAATACTGCACCTGGTTCGTGACAGGCGACACGCCGACCGCCTCCAGGCGATGCGTCCGGGGCGCATCGAGGTTGGTGACGGCAACGTGCCGAATCTTTCCTTCAAGGCGGAGTTCGTTCAGGACGCCGGCCGCCTCCTCGAATCCCGGGACCTCGTGGCGCCACCAGTAGTACTGGACCAGATCCAGCTGCTCGACGCCGAGGCGGGTCAGAGATCGGTCGATGATCTCGCGAACGTAGGCGCGATCGACGTGCGGCAGATCGGACCAGTCCGGCACGAACTTCGTGTGGATCTGGATCGCCGTATCGTTCGAGGTGGAGGCCCATCGTCGAAGAAAGCGGCCGTAGAGCTCCTCGACTCCTGTGTAGATGTCCGCACAGTCGAAGGTCGTGACACCGAGCTCTGCGGAGGCCTCCAATACGTCGATGGCGTCATCGAGCGCCGTCTGCGACAGGCGGTGTCCGGCGGAAAATTGCCACCCCCCGTGGATCAGCCGGCTTATCGAGTACTCGGTAGTAAGGTCGTGCCTGTCCACGGTCACCGACCCTCGCCACCTCCCAGCGGCACCCGAGTCACCTCAGAGTGGCGAAACGTGGTCCGTCCGGTTCGGGTGATCCGGAACCGCGCCCCGCACAAGGGATCCGGACACGCGATGTCCATGTCCGTCGTCATCCAGTCATGCGGATGGGTGTCGCGCTGCTTCGCCGGCAGGAGCGGAAGGAGCGCCGCCAGCGGATAAAGCGGAAACGTCTGGCCCGGCGGGAGGCTCAGATTCTCTCCCGAAAGCTCGAAGTAGTCGCCCACCGCATGGTTGCACACCATGGGCTGTTCACCCTCGATGACCTCCACTCGAAGGTCGTAGAGCGTGAATTCATCGAACTCGGACACGGTGCACTCACTCCCCGGAGATTGGCTGAGCCAGCATGTCCGTCAACCAGTGACCGGCGCGATGCACCTTGGCTTCGACGTAGGGGCGATTGTGCCGGTTCAGCGTTCCGTGCAGCGGCCGCCGTTCGACCACGGTAATCCCCGAATCCTGCATGGCCCGCAACTTCTCGGGATTATTGGTGAGAAGCTCGATACGTTCGAGGCCGAGGACCTGCAGAATACGCGCGGCCACGTCGTACCGACGCTCGTCCGGACCGAAGCCGAGCGTGTTGTCCGCATCGATCGTGTCGAGCCCGCCTTCCTGAAGCGTGTAGGCCCTGAATTTGTTGCGGAGCCCGATGCCACGGCCTTCCTGAGCGAGATAGAGCAGCACACCACCGCCACGAGACCCGAACAACTTCATGCTGCCCCGCAGCTGCTCACCGCAGTCGCACCGAAGGCTCCCGAACAGGTCCCCTGTCAGACACGCCGAGTGAAGTCGGACAGGCACCGGATCCGGCCAATCGTCCGGGTTACCCACCATGATCGCGACGTGCTCCTGAAGCCCGTGGGACTCACGGAAGAGTACGAAGCGCGAGTCCACGGATTCCGCGAGCGGGACGGGCGCCTCACTGATCGCGACGACATCCACACCGGACGCTGCGACGAAGTCGTGCACCTCTCCGGCATCGACGGTGAGCACTTCGCCGTGTTCGAGAGCGTCACGCAGTCGAGAAGCGTGTGGTGACCAGACAGGAACCGCGACCACGGCGGGCAGCAGGCGCGCCAGCCGTACCAGAGACAGCCCCGCAGCCTCTGCGGAAGCGGCCGATGACAAGGTCCGGGCTGACGCCTCGTGATCGGCATCCGCCGAGCAGGCGAGCTCCAGCACCTCGTGCATCTCCACATTGTGACGGAGCGTGATCGAATAGCTCCCCGACGGGACGGCATTCGACTGCTCCGGCGACAGGCCCATGGCAGACAGACGGTGCGCCGTCACGACGAGCCGCAGCGGCTCAGTGCCCATGCTCCGAAGCCGGTTCAGGCCCTCCGGGTCGAGGCCCTCGACGGCAGCTATGAGCACACCCGTGGCCGGTGCACCGTCGGGCAGCGTCGCCCGGCGGTCGGTGATCAGGAGCGGGCGCCCCTGCCGGAGATCGAAGAGTCCACGTTCTGCGTTGTACATGGTGCGACTTACTGGGAGTGAACGGGGGTGCGCAACCGATGGAGTCGACACAGCCCCCTCGGGGCTGAATGGATCCGCGCGTCCTGCGGCGTCTTGAGACATCCGCACGAAGGAGACCTCGTCGGGCTCCGTCGTCTCGGAGGGTACGAGCAGTAGCCCTGATGCGCGCATGCGCCACCCGAGGCCACGAAGGCTGGTCCAGCGGACCAGGGGAATACTGAGGATGAGTCCCACGAAGATCGGACTCATCCAGACAAAGAAGAGCGGACTTAGCGCGAGCGTCGTCCCTCCCCACACGAGGCCGACCATCGTCGGCCAACCGGCGGCGCGGGTGGCGTCGGACCACGTCAGATCGGTGCGCTCACGATCCTGAGCTCCCCACCCGACACTGCGACCGAACACGATCTCGGTCACGAACCGGGCGTGGTACAGCATCATCAGCGGCGCGAGAAGCACAGAGAAGATCGTTTCCAGGCCGGCGCTCATCACGAGACGTAATGGACCGCCGAATTCGGTCCGCTCCCGCACGAGCCCCGCGACGAGCCCGAGACCCTTCGGCAGGAACAGGACGACCGCAGTGAGCGCGAGGAGTGAAAAGGCAGGCGTGGCCACGAGCTGTGTCGAGACGACGATTGGGCCATGGCTCGCTGGTGCGACGACGTACGCGGTACCGGCGACCAGGATCAGAAGCCAGAGCAGCGACGAGACGTACCCCATGGCACCGAGCACGAAGTGCAGCCGGTTCAGCGGGTGGAGACCCGGCTCTCGGAGCAGGCGCAGATGCTGGAGACTGCCCTGCGACCAACGCCGGTCGCGTCGGGCGTAGTCCTCGACATTAGGCGGGACCTCCTCCCAGCTGCCGGGCACGTCCGAGGCGAGCACGACCCGCCAGCCTGCACGTCTGAGGAACGCTGCCTCGACGAAGTCGTGGCTCAGGACCTCCCCGCCCAGAGGCGGACGCCCGTTGAGCACCGGAAGTCTCGAGTGCTCGAGAAACGGACGAAGTCGCATGATGGCGTTGTGACCCCAGTAGTTGGCCGTATCGCCATACCAGAACGCCTGACCGGTCGCGAGGACCGGTCCATACAGGCGACCGGCAAACTGGATCAGTCGGCCGAAAAGAGACCGCTGAAGCACCGGCATCGGCACCGTCTGGATCAGGCCGACGTCGGGGTTCGCCTCCATCAGTCCGATCAGGTGGAGAATCGTCTCCCCGGTCATCAGCGAGTCAGCGTCGAGGACGACCATCAGGTCATACCTGTCAGCGCACCGACGACAGAACTCTCCGATGTTCCCGGCCTTTCGTCCCTCGTTCCGCTCCCGCCGTCGATAATGCAGCGGGATCTCCGGGCATTGTGCCTGGAGCTCGACCCACGCGGCTTCCTCGCGACGCGCGATCTCTTTGTCCCGGGTATCGCTGAGCAGATGCACCTCGACCGACGCGACACCAAGTGTCGTCCGCCGGAGCGAGCCCATCATCGCGGCGATGCGCGCGGCGACCTGCGCGGGATCCTCGTTGTGGACGGGAATGGCGATCGCGGTGCGGGGCATCCCTTGCAGAGGCAGTGTCCCTGCGATCGTGGGGCGCTTCAGCGCAGTGTGAGAGCTCAGAGTGAGCGGATCACGCCCTGACATGGCGAGGACGAAGCCGACCACGGCCGTCCAGAACGGCATGACGATCCAGGCGAAGGTCGGCACGAAGAGCGCGAGGATTATGCACTCGAGGACCGTCAGGCCTCCCGCGGATACGATCCCGGCCATCATGAGCGCACCGGCGAGCGTTGTCGCACCGACGAGCCCGAAGTACACGGCTCGGCGGGTGCGGACGAAGGGAGTCTTCAGCTCAGGGGACACGCAGGGGTTCCCACAGGTAGCTCCATGTTTCACTTACCGGTTGATCGTTGAGCAGAAGGTATACGCGCATATCCGCCCCACGATCCCCCTCGGGCGTCAGAGTGAACGTCGCGCGGCGACCACCCCCGGGCAGGAGATGGACCAGAAGGTCAGAAATCCGGCCAGATGAAGTCTGAGCTTCGGCGACGACCGCAGCCTCCGCAGCGAGCTCGGCGAGAGGGCCACCCGCGAAGTCGAGCACCACCCGGCGCTGGCTTCGCGGTGGAGGCGCAGCTTCACCCGGCAGGGCATCCCACCCGATCCGGGTGCGAACAACCTGGGCCAGCGTCTGACCGTCGCCGACTGACGTCTCCATCTCCGAATCGAGACGGTCGTCAAAGGTGACGAGGCGGTACTGGTACGTGCGCTCCTCTCCTTCATGGAAAGACGCCTCCGGTACCCACGACGCGACAATGTTGTCGTTGAACTCCGAGGTCGTGGGGATCTCGAGGAGCTCGACACCCCCGCGGCCCCAGTCTCCGAGGACCTCGACCCACTCGCTGGGCCGGCGGTGATACTGGGCCTCGAGGTCCATGTAGTTGCCGAAGTCCCGATCTCGCTGGACGAGACCGAATCCCGAAGGGGAGATGTCACGAAGTGACGTGAGACGGACGCCCGCTCCGTTGGTCAGGGGTCGCCAGATCCACTCCGACCGCCCGGTCTCCATGAGGAGGCCCTCCGAGTCGTGCACGCGTGGCCGGAAGTCGTCATCGCCCCCCCGATCGAACGTGCCGTGCAGGTACATGCTGGTCAGCGGCGCGACCCCGAGCTTGCCCACATCCGAGCGCGCGAAGAGCCGAGCCTCGACGTCCATGACGGTCGGCGACGCTCCGTCCGCAGCCGGCATGAGCTCGAAGTGGAAGGCTCCAGACACCGACGGGCCGTCGAGCAGCGCCACGATCGTGAGCGATCGGCTTCGCGCGTCCGGACGCACGAGCCAGAACTCGACGAAATCCGGAAACTCCTCACCCCGGGCGCCCGCAACGTCGACAGCGAGTCCCCGGCTCGAAAGGCCGTACACGTGCCCCGGGCCCAGCAGGCGGAAATAGGACGCCCCGAGGAACGAGACGACCTCATCCATCCTGTCCGCCTGGTTCAGCGGAAAGAGTACCTTGACTCCGGCGTAACCGGCCTCCGAAGGAATCGCCATGTCGATGCCCTCCAACTCGTCACCGTACGAGAAGAGTTCGGCGTCGAACGGGAGCGGGGTCGCCCGCCCTCCTTCTACGAGGTGGACCTGAACCGGCGTATCGTTGCCCCCACCGGGATGGAACAGCTGGATCTGGAACGGTCCGTCATCCCGCCATACCGTTCGTTCCGTTCGGTACCGGATACCCCGATACTGAGCATACGTCAGTCCAGACACGTTCGAAGACACGACCGACGCCGGCAGCTGGTACGGTTCGCGGGCACGAAGTCGCGCGTATTCGGTAACGTGTTCGAACAACGTTGGCCCTCCGGCCCGTGCAGCCCACGCCGGCATGGTCACCAAGGACTCCGAACTCCCCGCGACTTCGGTGCGGGTCGATCCGGAATCCACAGCATCCGTGTTCGGACGAGGAGTGTCTTCGACCGAGCACGCACCGGCCATCCCCGCGAGGAGGACGGCCGCGAAGAGACGGGAGCGAAGAGCGAGGATCATGGAACGAAGGATCTGGAATCGGCCGCCGAGAAGTGCGAGGGCTGTGGCTACCCTCGTACTGGCCAATTCTTTCCTTCTGGTCCCGATATGGATCCTCAACCGGGGGTTCGGGCCGCACCTGCTCGCGCTCGAGGCTGCCATTCTCACAGCTGCGTTTCTCCTGCTTCCCGCATCACTCTGGACTCGCCTGGCTGCATGGGCGTGTGGTTTTCTGGTGGTCGTCGTTTCGGTCCTGGAGCTGGGCGATACCACCGCGCGCATGAGTCTGGCCCGCCCTCTGAATCTGTATCTCGACATTCAGCTCCTGAGCGCCGTTGCGAATCTACTGCGGGGGACACTCGGCGCGTTCGTCGGTACGCTGGTCCTCGCAGGTGGACTCATCGCCCTGCTGTCCGTCGGTGCACTCCTGGGCTTCCTCCTGTCGACGCTGCACCCGGAGCCGGCGCGGCGGCGGCAGTCAATCGCCGGGGCGGTTGCACTGGGCATCGTACTGGCGGCGGTGCCGGCTCGCTGGCTTCACCCGAGCGGGGTCGCACTCGGCCTGCCGGCCGTGCAGCTGGCGCGTGAACAGGTACGTCATGTACGGAGCATGATGCAGGAGAACGACCGGTTCGCGGCCGAGATGGCGGCGGCGCCCGACCGCTACTCGGGTACACCTGGGCTTCTCGACGGCCTCGACGGCCGCGATGTGATCCTCGCGTTCGTCGAGTCGTATGGCATATCGGCCCTGAATGACGATCGCTATGCCCCGACCATTCTCCCCCGACTCGCCTCGATGCTCGAGTCGTTCGAAGACGCGGGGCTGTACGTCGTGACAGGCCAGCTCGTCGCCCCCAGCCAGGGTGGCATGTCGTGGCTGGGACACGGGTCGATCCTGAGCGGCCTCTGGCTCGAGAACCAGTTGAGATACGACCTGCTCCTCGCGAGCGACCGTCAGACTCTTGTGGACGACTTCGAGGCCGCCGGCTACCGGACGACCGCACTGATGCCCGCGATCACCATGGCGTGGCCCGAGGGCGAACGCTTCGGATACGAGCGTATCTACGCGTGGCAGGACATCGCGTACGCCGGGCCGCCGCTCAACTGGGTCACCATGCCGGATCAATTCACATGGTCCTATCTGGAGCGCACGATCCGCGGCCTGGACGATCGACCGCTCTTCGCGGAAGTCGGGCTGATCAGCAGCCACGCTCCGTGGACGCCGATTCTGCCCGTGCTCGAGGACTGGGAGTCGATCGGCGACGGAGAAGTGTTCGCTCCCTTCGCGGACGCGGGCGAGACCCCCGAAGAGCTCTGGCGCGACGGCGATCGCGTCCGGGAGCACTACGCCCTCGCCGTCGGATATGCGATCGATGCGATGGCGTCGTACGCCGCCCGATACGTCGACGACAATACGGTGCTGATTGCGCTCGGAGATCATCAGCCCGCTCCTCTGATCACCGGCGACGACGCGTCCCGGGCCGTTCCGGTCCACGTGATCGCACGGGACCCCGACGTGCTCGAGCCCTTCCTCCGATGGGACTTCCTGCCGGGTGCCCTCCCACCGGAAAGGGACGGTGAGGGCCGCCGGATGGACACCTTCCGCGACTGGTTCGTGAACGCCTACAGCGGATCCGCGACCGAGGGTGGACCCTGATGCGACGCTGGCTCGGGCTACTGCGCTCTCTTGCCGTGTACTGGCGTCCGGGACGGCAGAGGAGTCTTCGCGCACTGTACGCACCCTTCGTGGCTCGAGGAGACCTTGTCTTCGACGTGGGCGCCCATCTGGGTGATCGAACGGCTGCGTTCTCCGGGCTCGGCGCCCGCGTGGTGTCTCTCGAGCCTCAACCGACACTTCTTCCCTGGCTACGCCGCCTGGTTGGCGGGCGGCCGGGTGTGACCGTGGTTCCGGCTGCGGTCGGACCGGAGGCAGGCGTCGCGACACTCGCCGTCAGCGATGCGCACCCGACGCTGTCGACGCTCGCCGACGCGTGGCGGGACGCCGTGGTCACGAAGAACCCGACCTTCCATGCGGTCCGGTGGAATCGCTCCACGGAGGTCGAGGTGACCACGATGGATGCGCTCATCTCAGAATTCGGTGAGCCACGCTTCTGCAAGATCGATGTCGAAGGCTTCGAGGCCGACGTGCTTGCCGGCCTCTCCCGACCCATCGAGGCGCTCTCCATCGAGTTCGTCTCCGGAACGATGGACGTGGCCGAGGCATGCGTCGATCGACTCGAAACCCTGGGCCGTTACGAGTACAATGCGATTCCGGGTGAGCGTCGGGACTTCGTCTGGTCCTCGTGGCGCACGGTGGATGAGATCCGAGCCTGGCTCGACGGCGGCGCCGGTGGCGTCTCCTCGGGAGACCTCTACGCGCGACGTGCCCCCAGGGTCGAGGAGTCCAACCGATGAAGTGGCACGAGATGACCAGCCCACAGGTCGCCACCCTGGTGGCGAGCGACCCGGTCGTGATTCTTCCGGTGGCCGCGATCGAGCAGCACGGCCCTCATCTTCCGCTCTCCACCGACGTGGAGATCGGCGAGGGCCTCGTACGGGCCGCGATCGCTCGACTCGACGACGTTCCTCATGTCGTGCTCCCTGCACAGACGATCGGCGCCAGCCCGGAGCATCTATCCTTCCCCGGAACGCTGACGCTCACGCCCGACTCCCTCGTCGACGCCCTCGTCGAGGTGGCCGGAAGCCTCCACCACGCGGGTATCCGTCGCCTCGTGCTGAGCAATAGCCACGGCGGGAACAAGGCGGTGCTCGATGCCGCCGCGCTGCAGATTCGCTTCGAGTACGACATGCTCGTCGTCAAAGCGAACTACTTCCGGTTTCCACGACCCGCGGAGGTCGATCTGCCAGAGGCCGAGTGGGTCCATGGGCTGCACGGCGGTGCGATCGAGACCGCGATGATGCTGCACCTCCGGCCCGATCTGGTTCGCAGCGACGCGATTCGCCGCTTCGAATCGTTCGGGGAGGAGCTCGAGGAACGGCTGACCTGGGTCAGCCCGGAAGGCGTGGCTCCCTTCGCGTGGCTCGCCCGGGATCTCAATCCGAGTGGCGTCACCGGGGATGCGACGCTGGCCACGGCAGCACTCGGACAACGACTCGTGGAGCACTACGCAGGGATCCTCGCCGACGTCGTGCGCGACGCGCGAGCCTTTCCCGTCGAGCGGCTCGAAACCTCCGACGGCTAGCGTGATGAGCACCGACCTCGACGAGCTGTTCGCACCGCTCGAGCGGCTGGGCAGCTTCGTGGTCGGCCAGCTGGGCCAGAGCCTGGACGGCCGGATCGCGACGATCTCCGGGCACTCTCACTACATCAACGGCCCCGAGGATATCGAGCGCCTGCACAGGCTCCGAGCTCTGGTCGACGCGGTGGTCGTCGGCGCCGGCACGGTCGCGGCCGACGATCCGCGGCTGACGGTGCGGAAGGTGGAGGGCGCGAACCCCGTGCGCGTGGCGCTCGACCCCAGAGGCGACCTGGATCCAGAGCGCGCGATGTTCACGGACGGAGCGGCACCGACGCTCTGGATGAAAGGAGCGACCAAGGCCGACCCGTCGACCCGTTCGTCGAAGGCGGACACCGACGACGAGCAGCAGGGAGTGACGGACAGCGTCGAGGTCGTCCGGCTTCCCCTAGAATCGGGTGCATTCGATCCGAACGACGTCTTGGCCGAGCTCCGCACCCGTGGTCTTCACCGGATCATGATCGAGGGTGGGGGTGTGACGGTCTCCCATTTCCTCGAAGCCGGGTTGCTCGATCGCCTGCACGTCTCCGTGGCGCCCCTCCTCATCGGATCAGGGCGCCCGGGGATCACACTCCCCGAGATTCAGACTCTGGACGAGGCACGTCGTCCGCCGGCCCGTCACTTCCTGTTGGGTTCGGACGTGCTGTTCGATCTGGATCTTCGCCTCGAAGGAGAGTGAGACCGAGAACGGCTGCACCGGGCAGGCTCGACACCAGCACGAGCAGTCCGTACGAGACCGACACCGCGACGCCGTCCGCAGCGGAGAGTCCCGCCGCGCTCCACAGCGCGGCGGCGGCGACCTCCCGAAGACCCCACCCGGCAATCGTGACCGGAACGAGCATCGACATGAGGAGCGGTCCGGCCAACATCGCCAGCAGGGCCACCGACGTGTCGAGCTGAATCGCCCGACCGGCCATGACGAAGATCGCGATGTAGCTCGACACGACTGCCGCCGAAGTCGTGAGTTGGACCGGGAGCGCCACGCCGTCCAGCAGCGCCCGCCTGAGATCTCGCACGACCTGCAATGAACCGGGCCCCGATCGTGCCCGGCGAACCCCAACGAGTCCCAGGATGAGCAGGACCAGAACGAGGGCGAGCAGGGCGGCCCGCGCCCCCGGAGAGACATCCTCCAGGAGGAAGAGTGCCGAGACGGCTGCGACCACACTCATCACGGTCAGGCCGGAAAGACGCTCGAACGCGACCGACTGCACGGAAGCCCGGATGTCCGCTTCGCGAGCGTGGCGCCATGCTCGTGAGACGTCCCCGACCACCCCACCCGGCAGGACCTGGTTGAGGAAGGTCGCCAGGTAGTACTCGGAAATCGCCCGAGACATGGGCAACTCGAGGTCCAGTCGAGCAGCGGTGAAGCGCCACCGCCACGCCGAGCCGACGACTTGAGCCACGGAGAGGAGGAGAGCGGCGGCGACCCAAACCGGATCCATGCGGGTCAGGCGTCCGAGTACCTCTCGCGGCTCGAGCACGAGGGCAAGGACCGTGAGCAGTGCGATACTCGTCACGCCCCTCGCCACGAGGAGGAGCGGTCGACGCGTCACGACCTCAGGCCCCGGAGCCAGGTGGAAGCGCGAGCAGGTCGTGGTGCCCCACGACGACCTCGTACCGATCGGTGAGGACCGACTGCGCGCGCCTCGCTTCCCATGCCTTCAGTCGACCCTCTTGCTCCGGCTGAAGTTCGATCGCGGCCGCGATCCAGCCGCTCATGAGCGCGAGGGTCAGATCCCGATCGTCCGGCCCGCTGAGTCTCCACGGGCTCGAACTCAGCGAGGTCGAATACCCGGCGGCACGAAACAGCCGCTCCGCGAGGGGTGCCGCGTCCGGCCCGAGCGCCTGCCCCAACCCTTTCTCCCGCTGCTGATGCGCGTTGAGGGCGTCCCGAACGAGCGCGTCGTCCTCGTCCGGAACGCCCCACTCGATCGACCCGTCGTAGCTCAGGACGAAGAGCACCGCGGCACCCCGCGCCGCGCACGCCCGGACCGCCGCGGAAAGCCATGTCTCGGACACGAGATCGAGAAGGGCCGAGGCGGTTACCACGTCGGCGTCGGAGATCGCTGCGAGGCCCTCCTCGGCGAGGTCACCCACGAGCCGGACCGGATCCGGAATCGTCGCAGCCCTCGCCGACGCGAGCAGCCCGGAGTCGTGATCGAGGAGGCTCCACGATCGGGCCCACGGCCAGCGGGGTGCCAGGTAGCGGAGGTTCGAGCCCGTTCCGGAGCCGAGGTCGAGAATGCGGGTCCACCCCGCATGCCCGGCAGCGTCCGTCAGGCGGTCCGCGAGCGCGTGCACCCGCGATCGGTGATCCGCTGCTTCACGGAGTGCGAGCCAGCCCGCGTCGAAGACGTCGTCAGACACGTGGGTCGAGTTCGATGAGTTCGGAAACGGCGTCCAGGAATCTTGCCGCCTGTTCGCTCCAAGCGGGTAACGCCTCGGCATGCATTCGTGCCCCCTCGGCAAGCGTCTCACATCGATCGGGGGACACGAGGAGCCCCTCGAGCGCGAGAGTCAGCGCCTCCACGTCACCCGGTGGCACCAGGATGCCGGCGTAACCCGGAACCGTATCCGGAATGGCTCCACCCGTGGTGCCCACGACCGGAATGCCGCGCGCCAGCGCCTCGGCATACGCCATCCCATACCCTTCGTAATGCGAGGGCAGCACGAAGAGAGATGCGGTCCGGTAGACCTCCTCCAGGTCTTCGGTCTCGAGCTCCCCGAGGAATTCGATCCGTTCGCCGAGACCACGGCGCGCAACCTCCGACCGCACCACGGCGGAGAAGGCCGGGTCACGCGTGATGCTTCCAGCGCAGATGCAGCTCCAGTCGAGTGCCCTGAGTCGATCGAGTGCCTCGACCAGTAGATCATGACCTTTCCGCGGACAGAGCGACGCCACGCACACCAGGTGAAGCGGTGCACCGGGCGGCGGGCCCTCCGCCACGGGCGCCGGGTCGGTCCCCGGCTTCACGACGCGGATGCGATCTGCGGGCACGTCGAAGTCGGCGAGGCGGCGCGCCGTGAACGGGCTTGTGACGATCACGCCCCGGACGTGTTGAAGCGTCTCACGCTCCGACGCGAAGAGGTGCTCGATCTGCTCCGGGGTCTGCCCCGTCTCGTCGGCGAGGGGATGATGGACGAGAGCGACCACGGCAAGCCGACCGGCGTGATCGGCCACCACATCCGGGACTCCACCAGCTGCGAGCCCGTCGATGACCACCGCGGTGCCGGAGTCCAGACCGGCGAGCACCTCGTGCAGAGCCGCACGCCCCTCCTCGTCGGCCTCGGGGAATCGTCCCGGAATCGAGTGAACGCGAACCGGAGTCCCGAAATTACCCAGCTCCGAGACGATCCGCGCGTCGTACAGGTAGCCCCCGGTCCGCTGGTCCAGCGGCCCGGGAACGATCAGATGGAAGGCAGCAGACGAGGCGGTCACACGCTCGCTTCGTAGCTCGCCCAGGCGACGTGAGACTCGTTCAGCTTCACTTCGATCGAGCTGCACCCGGAGGCGTTGGGGCCCAGCTTTCCGTCATGGATCGCGCGTACGAGGCGCTCCTGGATCTCGCGGGCAAGGAATTCGGTGGTCGTGTTCTGACCCTCGAACTCGGGGACGTCGTCGAGGTTGCGGTAGTTCAGCGCGTCGAGCACCGCCTTGAGCTGCTCTCCGGCCAGCGCGATGTCGACGACGAGGCCGTCTCGGTCGAGATCAGCGCGCTTGAAGGTCGCGTCGACCACGTACGTGGCGCCGTGCAGACGCTGAGCCGGGCCGAAGGCTTCGCCACGGAAGCTGTGGGCGATCATGAAATGGTCTCGGACATTCAGCTTGTACACGTCGACCCCCTGGGATTCAGTCGTATCGGATACGATGGCAGAGCGTGTCTCCCCCCGAACCGGCAAGGCGTTCCATCACGTCGGGCAACTCCGCGAACTCACTCTCGCCGGTGATGAGGGCGTCGAGCGCGTCGGACTCGAGCAAGTCGAGCGCGACGGCCAGCCGGCGCGCGTAGTCCCACCGAGGAGCCCGTCCCGGCGGTATCCGGCCCACCTGGCTGCTGCGGATGGTCAGGCGCCGATCATGGAACGCCTCGCCCAGAGGCACCGTCACGGGGTGAGCTCCGAACCAGCTGACCTCCACCACCCGTGCCTCCGTACCCGCCGCGGCCAGCGCCGTCGTGAGACCCTCGGGGCTGCCACTGGCATGCACGACCACGTCCGCGTCCATCCCCGGCGGCGCATCGGTCTGGAATCCGAGGCCGAGCCCGGTGGCTACGTCCGCTCGTCGCTCGTTGAGGTCCACAACGGTCACATCCGCGCCAGGAATACCACTCGCCAGCCACGCGATCAGGAGCCCGACGACCCCGGCCCCGATCACGAGGACCCGGTCGCCGACCGAGATCTCCGCGTCCCACACCGCGTTTACGGCCGTCTCCATGTTCGCGGCGAGCACCGCGCGAGGAGCGGGCACGCCTTCCGGCAGGACCGTCACGGCGGAAGCGGGCACCACGTATCGATCCTGATGCGGATGGAGGCAGAAGACGACACGGCCCACTAGAGCGGGCGCGTCGTCCCCGGCGGACTCCACGACGCCGACGCTGATGTAGCCGTACTTGACCGGTGCGGGGAAGTCACCGGACTGAAAGGGGGCCCGCATTTCCCGATACCGGGACGCCGGCACCTCGCCTCGGAAGACCAGCGACTCAGTCCCGCGACTGATCCCTGAGTACAGGGTGCGCACGAGCACGTCGGTCGGCCCGACGGGGTTCAGCCGGCCGGGGACGATCTCCCCGCGCCCGGGCTCCTGGACCCAGAATTCGCGTGTAGTGTTCTCTTCCGACATGTCCTCAGCCCCTTCCTCGGGGGGAGTGCGCGCTCGAGCCGTTCCGGACCTGCTCGCCGGCCTTGCCGTGACACTCCTCGTCACCGCTGCAACGTGGAGCGTGCTCGACCTTCCGGCCACCTATCTGGCGGCCGTCGGCGCACTGTACGCCGCAACCAGTGTGCTGATCCTCGCGACGCTTCCCGCCGAACTCCCCGGGCCGGGCCTCGGGCCCGCGAACCGCGTGACCATGATCCGCACCGTGGCGACCCTCTCCCTCGCAGGACTCGTCACGTACGCCGACGGACTCGGCGTCGACGGGCGCTGGTGGGTCGTGGCGATCGGCACCGCAATCATGCTGCTGGACGGAGTCGATGGCTGGGTCGCTCGCCGCACGCGCACGTCTTCGAACTTCGGCGCCCTCTTCGATATGGAGACGGATGCATTCCTGATGCTCGTGCTCTCTACCCTCGTGTGGGCCGAAGGGCGAGCAGGCGTCTGGGTCCTGATGATCGGAGCCATGCGCTACCTCTTCGTCGCAGCAGGGTTCGTCCTCCCTGCGCTTCGCGGTGAGCTCTTTCCGAGCTTTCGGCGCAAGCTGGTCTGCGTGATCCAGGGGATCGCCCTCCTCGTGGCCCTCGGGCCGATCATCCCCGCACCGGCGGCCGTCGGCGTCTCCGCGCTCGCGCTCGCCATGTTGACCTGGTCGTTCGGTGTCGACACGGTGTGGCTACTCCGGCCCAGGACCCCCTGACCGCCCTCATGCCCGACCCATCGCGACCGACCCCATCCTCCGCACCCGGCTCCGAGCCGGACACGCCCCTGGTGTTCCGGGGCGGATGGCTCGGTGCGCTCACACCGTTTGTCGTCTTCCTGGGCGGCGTCTCCTGGCTGGGCCTCTCGGGTGCGCCCGACGAGACCGGGTTTGGCCCGATCCTGATCGTCGCGCTCGGCGTGGGCATCCTCCTCGCACGAGATCCCGCCCGGTACGCGGAGGCCGTGATCGACGGCATGAGCCATCGGATCGTCATGCTGCTCATCCTCGCGTGGCTGCTCGCGGGCGTACTGGGCGTGGTCCTGCGCGACAGCGGTCTGATCGACGCCCTCGTCTGGGCTGCGTCCACGACGGGTGTCCGAGGGGGTGGATTCGCCGTCGCGACATTCCTGGTCTGTGCCGTCTTTTCGACTGCGACGGGTACCAGCCTCGGGACCATCCTGGTCTGCGCCCCCCTCCTCTACCCGGCCGCTGCCGCGCTGGGCGTGGATCCAGCCTTCGCGATCGGTGCGATCCTGGCGGGGGCGACGTTCGGGGACAACGTGTCCCCCATCTCCGACACCACCATCGCCTCGGCCACGACGCAGGACGCGGACCTCGGTGGTGTCGTTCGATCGCGGATGCGCTACGCGCTGCCGTCCGCCGCCGCCGCGATCGTGGCGTTCGCGCTCTTCGGCGGAGCAGCAGGCTCCGGTGGAGGCCTGACGAGCGGCGGTGACCCGACGGGTCTCGTCATGCTGATCGTGCCGGCAGCCGTGCTGGCTCTGCTCCTGCGCCGCACGCACCTGGTCGTCGGGCTCTTCGCGGGCATCGGCTTCGGGATCGCGCTCGGTCTGGCGCTGGGTCGGTTCGGTGTGTCGGACCTGCTCGCGATCGACCCCGACAACTTCATTGCGACCGGCATCATTCTCGACGGAATGAGGCGCGCGTTCGGCGTGTCGATCTTCACGATCCTCCTCATGGGGCTCGTCGGGGGACTCACTGCATCGGGCCTCCTCGACCGACTGATCACATGGGTCGAGGCGAGGGCCCGGAGCGCCAGAGGCGCAGAGTGGTGGATCTTCGGTTCCATCAGCGGTGCCACGATGCTCACCACGCACTCCGCGGTCGCCATTCTCACCGTCGGATCGCTGGCGAAGGAGGTCGGCAGTCATGCAGGCGTCGGCCCTTACCGTCGGGCGAACATCCTCGACGTCACGGTCTGCACATATCCGTTTCTTCTTCCCTTCTTCATTCCGACCATCCTCGCGGCTTCGATGACCGCCGGGGTGGAGGGCATGCCCAGGATTTCACCCTGGGAGGCGGGCTTGCACAACGTGCACTCGTGGGCGCTCCTGATCGTCCTGATGGCATCGATCGCGATCGGGCGGCGGGAGCGCGAGTCGGTCGAGACCGCAGAGGGCTGAACCCCGCGATGCTCCGGCGTACGGGGCGTCAGTCGACGGTGACTCGACCGTCCCCGTGGACGGACACGCTCGCCCCGTCCGGGAGGCGCTCGAGCTGGTCCGGCGCCACCTCTACGATCGGGATCGGCTCGTAGCCGATCTCTCGACCGACCACTCCGCCCAGTGCCAGAATCGCATCCGCCTTCCCCATCAGAATCGCAGCAGGTGCGGTCCCCTCCCGCAACAACTCCAGCATGATCGCGCTCGATGAACTCGAGCCTACGGCTGCAGGGATGGCGAGCACCGTTCCGGTGATCGAGAGCTCGAATTCTGGATGGCGGGGATCCACGATCCGACCCGTCGTCGGCTCAACTCCACCCCAGAAGCTGATCGGGTGGGTGAGTCGCCGAAGCGGACCTCTGCCCTGACCCGGAATGAGGGGGCGCCCTCTGAGCTCGACCTTCGATGAATCCGTCACCAGGCCCATACCTCGCTGCTTCGCACGACGTCACCCGTGATCGCCGACTCGACGCAGTCCTCGAGACTCCCATACAGGACGTCGTATCCGGTATTGGAGGGCCCGTAGTGCGCGAACTTCCCCGAGTTGGTCATCAGCACACCGTTCTGAGCCGGTAGGATCGGCGTCACGACGACACACGTGTCTGCCACGATCTCCACGCCTGACGCCCGCAGCTCCTCCGCAATACCGGCGGCCTCGACGTCGGCCAGCGTATCTCTCGCGGTGCACACGTAGAAGGGCACTCTAAGCGTCCGTCCCCGCAAACAACGATGCAGTGCGCGAAATTCGCCCGTGCTGAAGTGCGGGCTCCCCAGAGCAACCGCATCGATTCTGTCCGAGCCGGCCGCCGTGCTCAGTCGTCGGAGTGCACTCCGAACGCTCCCGGAGTCGAGAACGATCGTCCGAGGGATCGTGCGGACCTGCCGACTCCCCCATCCCGGGGGACTCTCCGACAGTCGTGGTTCCCCGAGTCCAATCGCCGCCTCGACCGTCGGGGCTTCCGGGGTGACGCCGGCGACATGGAATAGAGCGACGGCTCCCGACGAGGCCGCGGCAGCCCCCAGTGCCTTGAGCTGATCGCGAGTCGTGGTGGACGGGAGCCCCTTGATGACGGAGACCTCCTGTCCGATCTGCAGGCCGAGCCACGTCCCGAGCACCGGGTAGAATACGTCCCTCGACTTCAGATCCTCGGGTACCGCGGTCGCATCGATCACTACCGTGGCCTTTCGGTTCGCCGCGAGGTGAAGACCGTAGAGCGGCGCCCGGCCCGTCAGGGCGCAGCACGCGTCGAGGAAGTCCCCATACCGCTCGGTACGCGCCCCCAGGACCGAGTTCACGAAGGCGATGGCATTCGACTCTCCCCAGGCGACCTGCTCTCCTACCCCAGGCTCGTGCCCCACCTGATATGGAGCGCACGTGAAGGTCGGCTGGGCGCCCATCGAGACGTATGCCTCCATCTGACGGCGGGCCATGTCGGTCTTGTGAGCGTCGGCGCGCACCACACCCGGGTGGAGGAGATCCAGAGCACCGACATTCAGCGTGGTGGGAACCGCGACCTGTCCCCCTCCCTCGACCAGAGCTTCCGCGAATTCAACGCCACCGTCTCCGTGATGGAGGCACCCGTCGATGTGCGCAGAAGAAACCTCGACGAGCGACTCGGCGCCAAGCAGCTCCGCAGCGGACGTGACGATCCGCATGGCCATCGCACTGGCCTCACCGGAGGCTCCGGAGAGGAGGTCGCGCTCAGGTGGAGTGAGGTGGAGAGGCATGGTGGGAGGCTACCTTGTCATCCGGCTCACGGCCAGATCGATCATGCATCCGGAACACACCCCACCATGCCCAACCTCTTCACCATCGACGAGCGCGTTCGCTGGTCCGCAGTCGACAAGGCCGGGATCATCTTCTACGGCGCGTACGTCCGCTTTTTCGAGCTGGCCGAGATGGAGCTTTTCCGGGCCGCGGGTGTGCCGTACTCGGAAGTGTTCGACCGGTGGGACATGTGGCTGCCGAGGGTCCACCTCGAGTCGGACTTCCACTACCCGTCACGCCTCGACGACACGTTGCGGGTCGCGGCGTACTTCACGCGATTCGGGACGAGCTCGCTGCAGATCAATTTCGACGTCCTCCACCTCGAGGCGGGAACGCTCGCAGTGTCGGGACACGAGATCCTCGTCTGCACGACGCGCGACACGCTGGAGTCGCGCCCACTCCCCGAGGATCTGATCGAGATCCTCAGCCCATACCGCATGACCGTCGAGGAAGCGCGCGCGGAACTGGGCGTCTAACTCACCCGCATACGCCTCGCGCGGGACGACCGGCGCAGACGTGCCACTGAGCGTGCCTTACCCGCCAATTACGCCCCGCACCATCGCGGCCACGAACAGTCCCAGGTAGTTCCCGGCAGCGTACCCCACCAGTCCGACCGCGACTCCCGGCAGAAGTCGATCCGTATACCCTCGAGCGGCAGCGAGGGCCATGGCGGATGCCGGTCCACCGACATTCGCCTGAGACGCCACGGCGAGCGTCTTGAGATCGAGGCCCACGAGTCGACCCACGCCGAAGATGACGATCCCATGCACCCCGACGGTCGCCAGCGCGAAGTACACGATCGGCGGCCCGATGACGACGATGTTGGCGAGGACGGACATGGCTCCGTTGCTGGCCAGGAAGATCAGGACGAGATAGTTGCCAATGACCCCGGCGCCCCTCAGGGCGCGCACCGCGGGAAGTTGCGCGAGGATCAGCGCGATGGTGGTGAGAAAGAGCACGGACGGCACCGGCGCGAGCACGCTGCCGAGCCAATCCGAAGCCCACAGCGTTCCGAGCACGATGAGCGCCATCATGGCCAGATCGAAGAGTCCGATCGCCCCGACGCTGGAGTAGAGCATCTGGTGGAGGCTGGCGGATCCGCCCTCCTCTGGCTCCACCCGCGCCGGTCCTCCGGGATGCGTCTCCGACACGCCAGCGCCACCGTCCGTCCCCGCAATCCCCACCTCCACGACGGATCTCGCTTCCTTCCGGTCGATGGATGCGAACAAGACGGGCACCGCGAGGCACGTCGCCATCCAGATGGCAGTCATCGTCACGTCCGCCGCGATCCCGGCGGCGAAGAGCTCTCCGCTGGTCTCCAGCGCCGCACCGACGGCCGCGAAGTTCACGCCTCCGCCGGTGTACGTCGCCGTGTACTGACCGGCGAGCTTCCACGTTTCCGGTCCGATCGCATCGGCGAGGAGCACGGCCGCAGCCGACGCCCCGATCGCGGACCCGATGCCGCCGATCACGAAGGCCACCAGCATCCGCGGGCCGGCCTGAGCCACAGAACGAATGTCCACCGTGAGCAGAATCAGGATAATTCCGGCACTCACGGCCGGACCGCCGAGAAAGTCGTAAGCCGGGGATTCGCCGGGGATGATGCCGGTATTGGACAGCAGCATCCCGAGCAGGATACCGACCAGCGCCGAGCCGAGCGCACGGAAGAGCTTCGTCCGCTCTTCGAGGACGATGGCCAGAGCCACGGCGCCGGCGAGGAGGGTGAAGACGGCAGTGGGATGGGTGATCATCGGGCGAAGGTATCATGTGAGGAGCGAGGCTGCCGGACGCGAGGCACCCTGAAGGGGTCACCGGTGGACAGCCTTCCGGCCACGAGGCATCCTGCCTCGATGACGACACCCGACCCTGTTCGCCAACCGTCGATCGACGAGATCCGGGCCGCCCGGACACGCATCGCCAACTCGGCTGTGAGGACGCCTCTGATCCCGCTCGACGGATTCGGCCGGGACGGGGGCGGCCTCTGGCTCAAGCTCGAGTGCCTGCAGCCGATCGGTTCGTTCAAGATCCGGGGTGCCGCGAATGCCATTGCACTCGCAGCACCGGCCGAACTCGAGCGCGGCGTTTACACGGCAAGTGCGGGGAACATGGCCCAGGGAGTCGCCTTCGCCGCTGGTCAGCGGGGTCTGGTGTGCCGGGTCATCGTCCCCGACTCGGCACCCCGCGCGAAAACCGACGCCATCCAGCGACTGGGCGGACACGTCGTACCGGTTCCCTACGACGAGTGGTGGAGCGTCCTCGTCGAGCACGGACACCCCTTCGAGAGCGGCTTCTTCGTTCATCCCGTCAGCGACTCGAACGTGATCGCCGGTAACGGTACGGTGGGCCTCGAGATTCTGGACGAGCTTCCCGACGTCGATACGATCGTGGTTCCGTACGGCGGCGGCGGCCTGAGTTGCGGCATCGCGTCCGCCGTCCGGGGTCAGGGGTCGGACGCCACGGTCTTCGCGTCCGAGGTCGACACCGCCGCGCCCCTCGTCGCGTCCCTCGCAGCCGGTGACGCCGTGTCGGTCGAGCGGATCCCCACATTTGTCGATGGGATCGGAGGCAGCAGTGTACTCGCCGACATGTGGCCCATGGCTCGTGACGTGCTGGCCGGCTCCCTCGTCACCACGATCGAGGGAATCTGTGAGGCGATCCGCACCCTGGCGTTCCAAGGGCACGTGATCGTGGAAGGCGCCGGTGCGAGCTCGGTCGCCGCCGCGCTCGAACACCTCCCCGAGGACCGTCGCATCGTCGCCGTCGTCTCTGGAGGAAACATCGACACTGATGTGCTTCGGCGAATCCTGGTGGGTCAGGCTCCCCACTGACGAGTCCGGGGCAACGCCGACTCACTCTTCGAAAGCACGAACCCTTTTCAACTGCTCGACCGCCGGACTGAGGGGAAAGCTGACCTGCTCCTTCGACCAGTCGGCCATGGGCGAGTCCGTCTTCCCGTAGGGGTCGCGACGCACGCGGCAGATATCCGCAAAGTCACAGAAGCTGCAGTCGTCCGGGTCGTCGGTCGGAACGAAGTGCCCTTTCGCCACCCCGTCCATGAGCAGGTCGAGCAGCGCCTCAAGCCCCGAGAGCTGGAGCCGGTCGTAGGCGAAGGTCTGGTTCTGCCCCTTCCGCGTCGGGAAGTGGTACTGACCGTCGACCACTTCGACCCCGAAGCGTTGCTCCGCAGCCCGCGCGTAGACGGCGTGCTGCAGGCGACGCCCACCGTTGAACGCATCGGATCCATACCCGAACGTGCCACCCGTCTTGTAATCGACGACATGCAGGCCGGCGAGATCCTCATCCACCCGGTCGATCGCTCCTCTGAGTCGCAACCGGCCACCTTCCAGCTCGATCGTGACCGGATCATCATCGCCCAGTCCGAACTTCAACTCGAAGGCCACGCTCTCCGGCGCGTTGCTGCGGATCATGCGCACGAAGGAACGCACATCGTCCCGGAGCGCGGCGGTCTCCCGCTGCAGCGTCCCTTCCCCCGGGATCGGCACCTCCTCCCTGAGCACCTGAATACGCTCGGACAGGATCTCCAGCGCGCGCGTCTCAAACCCGGCTTCGTCGGGCTTGATGCCGTCGACACTCGCTGTTCGCATGGTCGCCTCGAAGACGTCGTGCAGCAGACTTCCCCGCTGCCGATGATCGAGCCACACATCCGGATCCAGCTCGGGGTCATCCGGGGGGTAGATCCTCAGTACGGTGCTGTGCAGATACCGAAGGGGACACCGCCCGAGGGCCTCAAGCCGACTCGCGGAGAGTACAGCCTCCTCGTTCGTTCGTGGGTCCAGCTGCTCGGGCCTCGCATCGATGACGCCGTGCACGGGGCCCGGCTCGCCCACCCGCCGCTCGCGCGCCGCGGTCAATCCCGCGTCGAGCTCCGTGAAAGACGCGCGTACGGCATCGACCCCCTGCTTCATCACCGAATCTGCTCCGAGAGCCAGCATCCACACATCGTCCCGGTCGAGCGCCGGCCGTCCGCTGCGGGGAATCGCGCTGATCGCGCGGCTCATCTCGTGGTGCAGATCCTGGAACGTCAGCGATACGTCACCACGGGCCAGGCGGAGCGCCTGAAGCAGAATCGACGATGGTCCGACCATGCGCGCCTCCGTGGCTTGCCACGCCCCGAAGCTCAACGTGACCTCTCCTCGCAGACGCGCGAAGAAGGCCGCGAACCGGAACACCCTCTCACGCAGGAGTTCAGCCGAGGTCGGGAGGTCACTCCCCAGGACCCGCCGGTCACTGTCCAACAGGACCGCGTCCTGACCGGCGCCGCCCGGCATGCGCTCCGCATCGAGCCCCACCACGAAGACGGCCTCGCGCCCCGAATAGCCACCGTGCTCCAGATCACTGAGATGGAGTGCGCCCCCCGTCGAGGCCCACGGAGCACCGGCTCCGTCCGGGTCATCGCCCACGATCTCCGGGCGAACCCGCAGATCCAGATGACGTCGCAGAATGGAGACGGACGCGCGGAATTCGGTGCGGCGATTCAGCGTAGCCTCGATCCGCTCGAGGATGCGCCCGACCTCTTCTCGTGCACCCCGATCCGGGCCCCGGCCGCGCGGGACACGGCGCAGAAAGGCCCTGAGGCCGCGGGCGATCTCTGCGGGGGATACAGGACCCCCACCCTCCCCCATGCGATCGGGAACCGCCGGCGTCGCCTTGAGGGCCGGGAAGAGAATCGAACGGATGGCCTCGAGCTCCGTCCGGGTTCGCTCACGCCGGCGCTCGAAGGCAGCCTCAGACTCCCGCCGGTTCCGATCCATCCGATCGACGCCCTTGAGCGCGTCCCGTATTTGGGCGCGGTAGCGCTTCCGCCCCCACCCAATGCGCAGCCCCCGGAACCGACGCGCCAACACCGCGGGGGCGTGGTTCCCCCGGCTCCTCGGCGGTCGCAGATCACCAGCCTCCAGCAGACGTCGAATCGGCGCCGCCTGAAACCCTTCTTCGATCCAGTCCAGATAGGCCTGAACGACTCTACCGGTTCGGGTCCGACCAATCGGCAGCCCAACCGAATACGTCACAGGGATCTCCAGTCGGGTCGCGATCGCATGGAGCGCCGAGCCGTATGCAGTTGCGTCCGCCGCCACGATCTCAACCTGGTCCCAGGACAGCCCCCGCTCCACCACGCGCCTCAGCACCTCCCGAAGTTCGGCCTCGATCGACGCTGCGCAGAAGAAATCCAGCCCCTGCGGCTTCTCACACTCGTCGGGCGCATACAGGTAGGATCCGAAGGAGGGATCACCACATCGGCCCCACAGAAATGACTTCGGCACGTCGAGCCCACACACCGGATCGGTCTCGAGCAATCGACCACCGCGTGCAGCCAGCGCCGAAATGAAGGAGCCGGACAGGCCACGCATGGAGAGACCGGGTACGAGCAGCAGCTGGTCGGCTTCGAGGACCGAGGGCAGCTGCGTGCCCTCCTGCTCCAGGTGCGTCATCGCGAGACGGAGCAGTGTAGCCGCATCGGCCCGGTGTCGCTCCGACAGAAGTCGCTCGTACCGCTGGAGCACGCGCACGAGAAAGAGCTTCTTCTCCCACTGAGCGAACCGCGCGTCGTCGAGGTCACGCGGCCCAATCCCGGCGAGCCTCAGAGCCAGGATGGCCCCGTGCACCCGTTCCCGGAACCCGACCCCTTCGGACAATTCACCGAGAACGCCTTCCTCGGCCGCCAGAGCGGAATCGAGGGCGCGGTCCAGGAGCGCCTGCTGCTCGAAATGGTCCATGACATCGAGCCCCGCATCGTCGAGCCCCCGCTGCGCGAGTCGCTGAGCCAGGCGCTGAGGCGTGGCGATCTCGAAGCCCACCCAGCCGCTGCCGACCAGCGCCAGCCTTCGAAGCAGTTCACGACCCGCCGCATGGCTGGGGGCGACAAGCAACTTGCGGGCGAGCTTGTGGCGGCGAGATGCCGACGCGAGGGATTCGACGAGACGCGGAGCCGCGGTGGTCGTGTCGGTCATACCCTCGTTGGGTCGCTGCTCGGACGGACGGGCCAAGATACGTCTGTCACAGGTGCCGGGGGAGAGGCCGTAGCGCCCTTCGCGAGTGACCCGTACGCTGTCCCTTCCCCGCAGCCCAACGATATGAGCGTC